>Ga0126342_10004701_pt1 | contig 23464 bp, 15 predicted proteins | sample Cyp1metagenome_FD_92528 | JGI IMG/M metagenome (GOLD analysis project Ga0126342, IMG submission 92528) | Coral microbial communities from Lord Howe Island, Old Settlement Bay, Australia - Cyphastrea 1 metagenome | ecosystem: Host-associated > Invertebrates > Cnidaria > Coral ...
ATGCCAGATAGAATGCCAAATAGAATGTCAGAAGATATGTCAGATAGAATGCCAGAAGATGTGCCAGTAAGAACATGTATAAATGTCATGGTGGGGATCACACGAAGTAAAGTAATTTTTTTTGGGTGTGAGCAAATATAATATAATCGTATTCTGTGAGAAAATATGGTCATGTACAGTACATGCAGTATGCACAAGCTTTTTGCACATGCATTTTGCACATCGCATTCCTCCAGTGTTGATGCATGTTCATGCAATCAACCAATGCCTGCAAAACAATCAAAAGAACATCCACCTGAATCAGGAAAGAACAAACGACCCTCTAAAGCTGCATACTTCTGGTGGCAGCCAACCTTCGTTAAATTAATTTCGTCATCAGAATCAGGGGATCTTTGCAGCAAGCATCTCAAACATTGACAGAAATGTGCGAGTAAAAGTCCTCAGATTCAGCGGGCAGGCATCGGCATTGAGTAGTGCCAAAATGAAAGGCATTCTAAGAAACACCGAACTTAATTGAACGGAATGCACTAAATAATTAAAGAAGAATGCAATCTTGGGCACCCCAATGCGTTAGAACACAAAGGGCAAGAGACGATAAAGCCAACAAAACAAATAAGACGGAGCGGATTGTCCTACAACAACAATGTATTGCAAATTCGTCCGCCACGATTGTCTGGGCAAAGGTGCAGCAAAGCATCCCCACCACAGCTTGAAAGCACCAACATGCACCAACTACGAGCATCTTCAACCGCTAAGTGTTCCAACAGAATCTACTATGTACTTACTATCTACATTAATTAATCTATATACTATGCTGTCTTGAGCTTATCAGATTTGGAAGGGAAGGGTCATCCATCTGGCCACACTCAGGACTAAAATGCACCCTGCACAATAGGTCTCAACAAGCATCTCATAATAGCGATAGACACTCTCTCTGTATGTGACGTCATTGCTTTCCTTAGCCGAAAGCAGGCGAGTCATTTGCCAGATCCAATCAGGGTTGCGACAGATCGCACAAGTATCTGAACTTTCAGGGCCAAATCTCAGTGAAGCCAACTGATTGACTGATTCTGCAAAATGTGTTTTAACGTGTAGCATCTGTGGCCGTGACAAGTGCTAATTTGGCCGCAGTTGGGATTCAAATCCGATTTGGAATTCAGCTGCAGGTCCAAGTGTTATCAGGCTGCGCTCAGTCTTGGGTTTGTCGAAGGCGCTCAAAGCACTTTGAAATACAACATTCAGTTAAAATTAAACCAGTCAAATATGTGAGATATTGATATATCGTGCGATATCATGTCTATAACTGGTAGAACAAGAACCACTCGTATAATCCGGTCATCCCTCTTACAACCGTCAGCCAACAGCTAACAGACTTTTTGGCCACTGCTCAGTTGTATCGTGCTCAGGAGTATGATGTCTAAAGCCATGAGAAAATGACAAGCTGGTGGTGTTGCAATCTTCCAAAAATATTCGCAAAATGGGGACCATCATCCCGACCATGGTACAAAATTGGGCATAAAAATCGTTGAAACCATCCACCACATCATGATTGGTCAATCAAGATCTCTTTTTGTGGTTGGTTATGATTTATTGCTTGAAAAATTAGTAAACCACCATATTAAAAGGGTTGACAATTGACAATGTTGAGACATGCTGAGACTTGAGATGCCCAAGTGTCGTTCTCAATGAAGTCCCGGCACAAGCCACTGATGAGCATTCCAGCGACACACTGCACGCATGCCTCATGTTGCCGAACTGGAAAGCCTGGAGCCCCCAAGTGTGGGGAACCTCCATATGCACCAAATCAAAAGCGTCAAAAGGCTATATATATACACTTGAGATGCTTGGCGACCACTCAGCTAGCTACCGCAGCTACCGTCAAACCTAACAACTATTCCAGCCATCTGTGTGCCAAACCAAGCCCGGATGCAAGCAGGCAGAAGGTCCAAAAGAGCATGTCCACGCTGGCCATCAAACCTTATCAAATTGCAGGCGGATGTATGCAATTAAATTGATGAATGAAACACATGCTCTGAGATGCCCTCAGGTAATCTGAAGGGAAACAGCAGCATATTTTTGTGTCCTCTTGCTGACCAAATCACCCCCAAAAAAAAAAACATAAACAAAATGATAATGCAATATGAGTATGAGGACTGGGTCAACCCCTGTACCTTTATCAAGGTTAACCAGTGAACAAGTGAACAAACAATACAAATTACTTTGGGATGTCGAAGTCTGAACCTGGCTGATTTTGACCCAACATAACTGTGCTCTATATCCTTCGTTGAGGGATTCTCTGTTGAGGGCTCAAGAAGCAAAGCCAGCGGAAGTAGAGAATGGTTCGGCGTAGGAACTTTGTGGCTTGTTTCGTTCAAAACCCCACAACAATATACACAATGCGAACCTGGGCAAAGATTTCCGTCCTCCCAAACCTCCAGGATCAGCTGAGAAAACATTTCAACATCTAAGATCATCAGCAATCCAACTGAGGTTATCTCATCTTGGGAACCCTGCCCTGCTTAGATAAGCAACTCGGGCAACGTATCCAATTCCTGTGAAGGATTCTCATCTCAATAATGCGTGTGGGAAAGCCCATTAGTTAGTCAACCCAACCTTAAGGTTCATAATGGTTCATATCAACCCCCGTCTCTCAGGAATAATATAAGACATACCCCGTGAATCGCTGGATTACACATCTCAATTTCTTTAGTTATGTCATATGTCTGTATAAAATGTGGTAAGTCACCAGCCTGAAACAAGGCCATTTCGAATGATTCCCCTTATGAAGCATCATTCCAGTGACGTCGCAGTGAGGTCAGCATCATTCATATAATTATTCATGTCATTTCATTTATCCATATTATCCAGATATGTTACCATGGGTCAATAGCTATAGATACATCCATTTAGTGGGATGAACATCCATTTACCATCATTTACCAGCTATGACTTGGGCTTCACCAGGGGTACCAGCTATTTTGACCCATCTCCATATGTTCAGGTCCCGGTTCCCCTGGCGAGGGGCATTTGGTCAACAGCTCGAGCGAGGCCAAGGTATTGGACATCGTCACCAAGCGCAGGGCTCGCGCCAGCTTCCCGATGCGCAAGAGGCCTGGATGGCGAGGAAAAGGCGAAAGAACTTCAGCCGTTACTGGGGATAGATGGATAGCATGCCATAGCTGCTGTATATCTATTTCAACTCAAAAGAAAGAAAGACCATTTAACTATATTAGTAGTTGTCTCAACTTGGGTAGAGTGACTGTATATAGGCGTTTCCGTCTTTTGAGGGTTGATTAATTGATTACTAATGATTACAACTTGGCTTCGCATAACTAGACACAACTGGGGGGTCTACAAAATCGAAGGCCTTGTGAATCCAAGCCACTGGGATGTCAAATGAACTCACAGGCCATTGGCATATGCAATGGATAGACATGGATAGACTAGACAAGTGCTAAGTTTCTTATGACCATCACTGGATTGATTTAGGGAAAATTCTGGGAAATTGTGTCTGAAAGGTTTAACGCTTTAACGGTCTAATGTTTGACCGAGAAAGGAAGGTTCTTTTCCTTCATGAATTGCCCAATCAACATAAATCATCCTAAATAGCCACAATAAATAATCTCACAAATCAATTCTAGGCCTCTAGGAGTTGAATGTGACAAAAATCTTTGCACATCTTCTCTACAACTGCCATGGGCCCTTGATAGCCCCTTGATCGCCCAACTTGGCCGAACATGCCGTCCAGGTGACGAAAAAGAAAGGCAGAGTTCATGGTTGTAACCAGCAAGATCTCTACCTCGCAGTGCCGAAGACTGTGCATCACTCTACACCATCCGCAAACCAAAAGAGAGCTCTGAAAGCTGCCAGGCCACGATAGCAGCCACAGTAACCAGGGCATCCACATAGTTCATGCAAACCTCTGCGCTGGTCAAAACTTGGAGCTACATGAATCACCCGCAAAATCTGGTGTCCGTTTCATCTTTCTGAGATCTCTGGGCAGAGTCAGTTGTCTAAACAATCAAAGAGCCTACACTATGATGTGGTAGCGCCGGGAGACACAAGGGCACTACAATATCAAGGGGTTTCGCGATGCCACTATTATGCTAGTCATGCACAAATCAGCTTGCTATCACGGTCATCTATACTTTAAGTCGAAGACCGCAACACAACGCAAACAGCAAAGCAACAATTGCAACAACTTTCAGGGATTTACACGGCGTCGGCATCCCATGGTGATCACCATTCTTGGCACACCACCAAGCACTGCTCACCCGAAACATCCGCAGCCTTCCAAAACTTTCGCTTCAAAACGATGATGCGCACAATCACGTCCAAGGTGAAGAAGGCCGTGAAAGTCTGAACAACCATCAATGGTGGGGGCTTGGGGCGAGGTGAAGGGACTATTGGCGCAACATGGTGTGTAGTGTGTGTATATATATAACGGCTGAAAATGGGCCCAAATCATATAGGCATTGGGAGAACAGCTCATCACCCAATGATGCACATCGTGGACCTTCAATGCCGGGCTACCTGTACCCGCCTGTACCATGACGGCGGCAACATAAGACAACTCAGTCGCAAGATATGAAAATATACCCATACAATGTTATAATCCAATCTAAATATATATATATAAATACATTATATTTAAACATTTTTAAACTATGCCAAATAGATTGCATTCCAACCAGCCAAATGCCATCAAAGCACATAGTCGCCATACTGAAAGAAACGGCTTACAGCTTGGCGCCGATCGATGTGCACCAACGAGCTCTCCTGGACGCCCAGCAAAAATCCGGAAAAGGAGCCGGTGATTTGCAACCTCGGCGACCAATTCTTATGGCCCCCTGATGCCCCCTGGAGATCCTGGATCCTGGAGAGACTGGTGGCTGATCCCCCTGGTAAATTTGGGAGTTTTAAGCGTCCCCGACTTCAGTGGTTTAGACATGTTTAGACTGTTTTTGGATGCCATAGATAGATTCCAATGGACATATTCAGCCCCGATATTTTCAGGCCATAATCCATAAAATGCCATAAGAACCCACAAATGCGATAAGTAGCTTTGCTGATTGTATCTGATTGTCACCTCAAGTCCCGGTAGCCCCCGCCCCCGCCCCAAATAGCCCAAGCAACTCGGCGGCCATCCATATCACATTCAAACACAGAAGGATGGTAATCACCTGCCCAGCATTGCCCGGGAATTGACCAAATGAACCGACAGCTAAATTGGTCTACCGATGTCTACCGGCAGTTTGAACATATTTTAAACGCGTCTCCCTCGCCACTGGCTGATCTGGGACAACAGGATTTGCCATATTTGCATTTTGTGAAACCTACTCCGCCGCCAAAAACTCCAAGCGCAAACTTCCACTGAACTGCCCGGCACCAGGTCGAAGCGATGAGATTGTAGCCAACTTTGAAACAGCTCGTAGTTGGACAGTCCATCAAACCTTGTTTTGGAATGGCTGATATGGCTGGGACTGGATGACGAAAAATGTCAAGCTTGCATAAATGTATGCCCATATAATGCCCATATGTTCCAAATTTGGTTTGGCATGTTTGCCTAAAAGCGTGGTTCAACAAAAGACTCAAATCTGTGGATCCCATTGTCTCCAATTCCAATCACTGTAGCGGTGCAAACAGCGCATAGGTTTCTACTCTCTTTTGTGTATATGATTCTCATATTTGCCGGCTGACCACTTCCCCTGTTACTATTATTCTTACTATATTAAATTATTAGTGTTATTGTTATTATTCTCATTATTAGTATCATATATGATTATATAATAATGTGTGTGGATGCTTGCAAAAGCGCAGGGCTTCTCCATGAACTTGTCCCCTTCAGGACTCTGATAAAATGATCCTATAGGAGCCTACTGGACCCCGAAGAGACCCGATAAGTATCCCCCCGAGTTCTCTCCAGTTCTTCAAATCCTGAGCATCAACTCTTCCCAACGAACAATGCCATGTTGCTCAGAGTTATCGTCAGTCAGGGACAGCACTTTTGAGTCCATGCTTTTCCTAAGAATTCATCTCCAGGCCAAGTTGCTAGTCGAAAGGAGGCTTGTCCCAGAACTGTGAGACTTCAACTCCAGTGATGAAAACCACCAAAATCAAAAGCCGGAACTTCCCCTAAACGATGCTTCTCCAGGTGTTGAACCCTGCTGGAGGAATAAAGCAGGAATGTCAGGCGACGGCGCGTTTGGCCACCAGCATTTCATACCATGGGGAGTCCAAAAGACCCCATTCCTCTTGACCCAACCCCACCATCTCGCTTCCCACCATGCAAAAGTCTCAAAAAGTCTGAAAATTATCATGGTCTCAGCCACTGCCACCGAGCTTCTCAAATTGCGACACGGTTTCGTCCTTTTGTAGAAAGAACTCCTCTACAGACATTGTGGAATCCTCGGTCAGAGTGGAGGCTACGCATACATGAAGAAAAAATTAGTCAATTAGTTATTTTAAAAAATCAAATTCAGCCCGAGGGTGTTTAATTGGGGTGCCATTTGAGCTGTGTTCAAAGGGTCTTGTTCTTCTGAAGGCGATAAGGGAATGTTTACGCGGCAGCTTACACGCCCACTGTTTCAGCTTACGCGCAGGAATAGCTTATGCTGATGCTTACGCGGGCATATGCACACCAGGGTTTTGCTTACGCGAGGTCCTTATTGCCACCCTCTTACTAAAAATGAATAGGGATGAACAGGGTTTTTTGGACGTGGCTCATTTAAGTATCAAATGATCACTATTTGAGGGTACCCCCTCAATTAATGAACCACGGTTTATTAATCTGAGGTTGACATGATTAATTTCCCAATTCAAGATCTTTCACAGGCACCTGGAACTTTGCCATGGGCTAATGTTTGACCAAGGATCTTTGAGCTCTTTCAAGATCTGGCTGGCATCCAAGCTGCGATTCCTTGGCTCCAGCCATGCGGCCAATTGACCATGCACCGGATGCACCCTCTGCCAAAACAGAAAAGTGCAGGCAAGGTTCCTGACACGCCGTGCTTCCAAACAGCCTCAGGCTGTGCAAATGCATGTTGGGGAAATGGAGAAGCTGCAAACAAAAACCGCAAAGGATAGTCACGTGGGTCACCGTGGGTCATTCTGGTTCCATGTTGGTGATGGTTTGCTCTCCTATCTGCATCCCACCTCAAGCCTAGGCCTAAGCCAAGTGATGAGGCACAAGTTGGACAAGTGAAGCCAAGTACTACAACCGAAACCAGAGGCGGCAGCGCTTGATGAGAAAAAACACTGCATCCCGACGTTCGCCCCTGAGAATATGTCACAGCATGTCCTACGTATTGCTATCAGGTTGTAGTAGCCCTGCAGTTATAAGACTCAATTAATTGGTGGTTTCAATGTCTACCATCCTTAAAGAGAAAGCCAACAGGCAAGCCCCACAGTTTTCAAAATTTCATGTGAAACAAAATCGAAACAAACAACAAAACTTTTGCAATCGATTATAGGGTAGCTGACTTTGATTTGGGGACATCACTGTTAGGTCTGAAGTCTGAATTGAACAATTTATTTCTTCATATCCTAGTGCTCAAATCCTCCCCATGGTTAAAGGTCCCCGGGGAGTGAAACTGTATGTCATTAATACCAGTGCGACATTTGCTAATACAGGAGAGGTCCGCGCACACCCGGACCTGGAATCTGAAAGCAGCTCTTGGACCACGACTGTGCAAAGTTAATCAACAAGATCAACACACGAACGTTAATCAACATGTGCTCGCCGAAGAGGTTCCTAATAATCCTAATAAGAATCAAACGTCCTCCAATCATGTCCAATCTGTAGCCTTACTAGCGTCGCCCGGTACAAAAATCCATTAAGACGCGTTTGGCGAAGAAGTTCCCTGATAAGGGCCAACATTCTTTATTTATATCCAACCAAGGTCAGGCACAATTTGCTGCCCGAAGAGACTCCCTAATCAGGACCAGTACCTACAGTACTAAAAACTTTATATACGTAGGTTCAAATTCATTTTGTATCGACCTCATCCAAGCCTCAAATACATGGCCTCTCTTATATTGTTGGGGTCCAAACCACCATTTCAATCCACCTCACAATATAAGGTCGATAATAAAACTATAGTAAGTTTTATATTCAAATCCTCAGGGGAAAACAGGGAAATATTGAAAATCGAGAAAACAACTGCTGGCGAATAGTTTCTATTAATTGTAGGCAATTTAATAAAAACATGAAGGGGTGACAGGGAATGAGCCATTAAACCAAATGTGGATGACCCATGATCCTCAGCCAAGCATCGCATCCGGAACTTGCTGCCCAAGCCAATGAAATCCACGGGTGCCTGGGCATGAGGATAATATACTCATCCCTAACTCCAATCCACTGAATTCCATGTTTGACGCCGCTGTTTCTGAGGGGGTATCCACAATGCAAGCTGACAATAACATGTCGTTCCCCTCTTGTTCATTCTCACTTCGCTCCTGCTACTGGTACTGCCTATGCAGCTTTGCAGTACAGCCTCCTCTTGGTTTCTACAGATCGAAAAGAGAATTGATGACAAATGATGAAATATGTTTCATGCGTTTCCCCACCCCTTTCCCCGCAATGCAGTGATTTGCCATCAGCAGAAAGGTCGTATGTTTCTGCTGATTTTACAGTGGCGAAAGCTAATATATATATATAATGCTGAGGTATTGATGGCAGCTACAAATAACCATTGTCTTCGGTGGAAATGGAAACAGCTGCAGTTGTAGTAGCATTCAAACCCTCTTCAATCCCATGAAGCGGCTGGTCCAATCATATCCAATCTTGGTCTTTCCTTGCTTCGTCAAAATTTGTTGCAACACCTTGTGAATAAAACACTTTTAATACATAGGCATATAGAAGCAATGTATGTGATCAATGGGTATCATTCTGGGTAGGTATCGTTGCTACTAAAAAGAGAAATTAATCTGGCACCCCCTTCCAAAAGTAAGGGGGCAGCCGTTGACTTTACAGTGCGCAGGGTGTTGACCGATGCCCATATGTGAATATTGTGTATATAGTTGTATATGCATGTGTGCATCTATCTTTACAAAACAAATGCATATATATATATGCATACTTGTGTGTGTGCTCGTGCGTATGTATATATATATATTCTGCAAATGTATGTGTGCAATTAGGTCAGAGCACACATACACACATCTATCTATATATCTAGCTATCTATCTGTATATCTATCTATCTATCTATCTATCCATCTATCTATCTATCCATATATCTATCTATCTAATCTATCTAATCTATCTAATCTATCTAATCTATCTACTGTATCTAATCTATCTATCTATCTAACCTATCTATATATCTATCTATCTATCTATCCATCTATCTATCGAATCTATCTATCTATCTATCTATCTATCGATCTATCTATCTATCTATCTAATTAATCTAATCTATCTAATCTATCTAATCTATCTAATCTATCTAATCTATCTAATATATCTAATCTATCTAATCTATCTAATCTATCTAATCTATCTAATCTATCTACTATATCTAATCTATCTATCTATCTATCTATCTATCTATCTATCTATCTATCTATCTAATCTATCTGTCTATCTATCTATCTATCTATCTATATTATCTTATCTTATCTAATCTATCTATCTATCTATCTATCTATCTATCTATCTATCTACTATCTACCGATTAATCTTTCAATCTAACAATCTATCAACCTATCAATCTATCAATCGATCTATCAATATATCAATCTATCCATCTATCTATCTATCTATCTATCAATTTATCGACCTAATCTATCTATCAATTTATCGACCTAATCTATCTATCAATCTATCTAACTAGCTATCTATCTATCTATCTATCTATCGATGGATCGATCGATCTATCGATCTATCTATCGATCGATCTAATCTATCTAATCCATCTTATCTATCTAATCGATCTAGTATATCTAATAGAACTAATCTATCTATATTATATCTTATCTATCTTGTCTATCTTATCTATCTGATGTATCTTATCTATCTTGTCTATCTTGTCTATCTTATCTATCGTATCCATATTATCCATCTTATATATCTTACATATCTTATCGAATCTTATCTATCTTATATTATATTATCTTATCTTATTTTATCTTATTTATCTTATCTACCTTCTCTATATTATATTATCTTATCTACCTATCCATCCATCGATCAATCAATCATTCAATCTTATCTATCAATCTACCTATCTATCTAAATACTCTAGCTCTGTTGTGAAATGAACAGTCGCGACAAAATAAAAGTGATGAATAATAATGATGAATTAATTTAATGAATGGTGCCATGAGCGCATCTGTCCATCAGGAGGGGAAGCGTGCCCCTTCGCAAACTCTTGGTCACCTTGTTGTCTTTTGCATCAAAAATATGTGCAAAATCTCTTCGTAATCCATCCTACATCATCCTACACTTGAGTAGCGGACAAAATTATTTACTACTCGCAATGGACATGGCAAAATTGGGTGGTCCCTATCGGTTGTGAAGGTTTGTACTTTCATGCTCTATGCAAACATAGGGTATCGGTAAGTGGGTGGTCCCCTATCGATTGGGACGGTTTCACACAAATTTGAGCATCCCAAGTCCACTCCCTACTACTTTAGTCTTCTGCTAATTTGTCGGTTACTAGTCGGTTACTCAATGTTACTCACCTGTTTATTGCAACACGTAGAAGCATGGCCCAAACTTAGAGATTCCAATTCCACTCACTGCTTTCCACACTCTGCATGATGTTACGTGATTTTTTCTTCCCTTACTTTTGTATAGAAGTGTCGTGGGTACAGTATCGTAAATGTGCTATGACGTACTTCATCCAAAATGAACGACTTTGGGCCCGGTTTTCCCTGGTGTTCCCCATCACTTTGAATGAGATACCGAGCTCTCCGAGGCCGTCTTGCGTACGGAGAGTGCGTGGCCCACCCCAGAGACATCCATGACATTTCCTGGCATCGCAGTGTGTGCAGTTGCCAATTCTGACTGTGGGAACTTAAAGTCGATTTTTTGCGCAAAGTTGTGTAAAGTCAATAATCAGACATGAGGTCAATATATGATATATGATATTGCTAAAAGACTGGATGTAACCCTACTGAAAGGCACACTGAAAAGGAGGAAGGACAATGAAAACTAGAGTAGACCCCTAAACCCTCTGTCCAGCTCTAATTTTGGGCCAACAAGGAAAGCGGATCATGGGGCACACCATGGCACACCTAACCTCAGAATACGCAGAGCACACATTGGATAGCAAAACAGCAGACACAACTATACCCTTAACAATCCTTAACATCTCTTGACGAAGTTGTCACAAGGCATGTGATCACAGCGGCTTCAAATAACACTATAAGATAGTCAGATCTTTGATTATTGAATGACCATCTTATATTATATATTATAAGATAGTCCCTGAGGATATTATCATTGATAGTCAGATCTTTGGTTGATAGTCCCTGAACACTATTGATAATCTCTCTCAGGGACCAACCATCAGGGACCAACCGGATCTACCGCTGGTCGCCTCCGGAGTTGGGAGAGTCTGGCGTCTCAGCCTGCCGTCTTGGCCGCGAGGTGGTGCTAGGCCCGGGGCCAGGTGAGATCCCAACGGAGAACACGAAGTTAAGAACAGTGCCATGTGTTACAATGTTAGTATCATGTTAGATTTGTTACATACATAGACAATAATCACATATAAATATCATATACTTATATTTACATACACAAACAAATACATATAATGTAACAAAAATGCAATATAATAAAATATAATATATATATATATATGTATATATAAGATCATATAAAATAAAAATAAAACAATATAACATATTGAAATAACATAATAACATAATAGAATATAATACAATGTAACATATATAATATAATATAATGTAATATAATATAATATGATATGATATAATATGATAGATTATATATATAATATAATATAACAATATATAAAATAATATATATATATATATAATATAAACAATATAATATAATATAGTATAATATAATGAAATAAAATATAAAATAAAATAAAACAGTATAATATAATATAATATAATATCACGTAAATAAAACATAAATAAAATAAATAGTATTCTTCAATGTATTTTATATGCTTACATAGTATACACTAAATATTAAAACATCATTTATATAATATAAAACATAAAAAATGTAGTATTACATATAACACAAAAAATGAATATAGTAAAATAACATATATATATATATTAAAATATATAATATGAGATACACACATATAAAATAGATATAATATCTATCAATATACATATATATATATAGTGAAAACTATGTATTTAATATATAATATAAAACTATATATATATAGTTATATATGACCCCACGAGCCATATCGAGCCATGCAATACATGATTTCAACACCCCAACGCTGGGGCCTCCGAACGCAAGCGTCTCACTTCATGTTCCAGCTCCTGCAAGGATTCCACGCCGCGAGTTGGATTAGTTGGTAAGCTCCTCTAGGTGGCGTATTCGGTTATGTCATTTTTTGGGATTTTTTGGGGATTTTTTGGGGATATGTGTGGTAGGGTTTCTCCTGTTTCTTTAGTTCTATTACCAGGTACGCTGAAAAAGCCATGGAGGTGCTAAAACAGCCCGCTTCCAAGAAGGAAACACAAGGAAACCACTGTGGGTCTGTATCAAAATTGGGTATGTACAACTCAAAATGCTGTTCTGAACCCTCATGAACCCTCTAAGCATATCTAAAGGGGAGTTGATGGGGTTCTCTTGTTGGCCCCATGTCCAGTTTCACTTGACCCTTGGGATCCCTTGGGTCGCCTGCATGCGGCACTTCGCCTCAGCCAGTTCCTGGACATGTTGCTGAATCACCTGATCAATGACCTGGGCAACTTGAAGAAGTACATACTGCTGGAAGATCCGGAAGGATAAAATCATGACATACGCATGCTGATATATGACAACAATTTATACATATTTATACTCTCTTTCTACGGTATTAATGCGTATGAATGCATATCACTTTATCGCATTATCGACATGTCGGAGTCTGATACGTAGAGTCGAGTGCTTGAGACATCGTGAGACACAGCATGTCTTTTATCTCTCACACTGGTAGCAACCCTGAAGCAGTAGAGCGCATACAGACTTCCAACAAGAGCAAAATCAAAGCCGGAACATGCCGCAACACTTAGATTGAAATTGGCAACTTCAACGAACATGCACTTTGGGCATGATGAGCACATGTGGATACAGTAATTATCCGCAATTCCTATCTCACTCATGTTGCGCGTGATGTAGAACACAAATCTCTGCATTCTTTGGCGTTGTTGTGCTCTGTCTGCACTTATGAATCCGAAGCAACCAAATGAATGTACAAGTGCTCCGCGATGTCCTTACAATTTCGGTGCCTGTTGGGCAACTGGCAAGCTTCCAAGTTACTTCTTGAAACGCTGGGGACCATGAGCAGCGACATCCGCTGGGCACCGGCATGGTAAGTGCAAAATAGAAAGGATCTCTTCGCGAGCAAAATGGAGCAACCTGAGGCCTGCTGTCTTTCCTATTCTTTTCTGACCAGCTTTTCTATTATCCTTCTCCCAGCACAAGAGTTTCAAAGGAAATCAAAATCAACTAACTAATTCGAGAGGTGACGGTGATCTGAAGAATCAAACAACTTGGACAGTTCAACTCAAGCAAGTTACTTGCCATCTTTGGTGGTGAAGACTATCGATGTAGTACTGTAAGCATTGCTACATATTGCTACTCTGCCAGTGGCACCAAATTGTAGGGCCTTTTTCTGCCGAACTTTGGAGGGGATTGCCTGCCATTGAAAAGCCAAAACAGCAACAGAAGGACAGCGCACCACAGCATCTGGAGCAAGGAATGCATTGGCTGGGATGGTCCCAGAAGGACATGGTTTGAAGAAAGGGTCATGAGCCCGCATACCTCGATAAATATGATATAAATTGATATATATATATATATATACATGCGATACATGGAGGTAATCAACCACTTCCAACAGAAACACATCATTTCAGGATCATCCCACTCATAGACAGACCATTTCATTCTACCCTGATTTAGTTTTGTGATGGAGCTTTCCTAAGGCATCCTATGGCCAAGCAATGCTCAGCCTCAATGTCAAAATCGTTGATTAGACAAATGACAAATGGATACCAATGGGACAACGCTGGTTAAAACAGTATCTGCTGCAGGACATCACAAACATCCGCAGGAAAAAATGCCACTGATTCACAGATTCACTATGATTATCGTTTCTCCTGCAGTCTTGCAACATTTTGCAACGTTTGGACGTGCTAAAGTCCTGCTAGAGTTATATAGAGATGTTAGAGTCTCAGAGCTCAGAGGAACCAGGGTACGTCGGCACGAGGGCTCTATAGCGCTCTAGAAGTCGTACGCGTCTTCGCCATCTCACTTCCTGCCATGATTCTGGCTGCATGCAACAAGAGTATCCCGACCCACCGGGACCCTCTCATTCCAATATGGCGGTGAAAAGGCTGTGCGTCAATGTGCCCCAGCGTTTTTTCAGCAGCAAATGGCACGGCTAAAATCTGCAATGGTCCTTGACACAAGGCCAGCAGCGGTGATGCAGCAAGCAGCCACGTGGCACCTGGAAGCGAAGTAAGCCCTCTTCGATGCACCGGGCTGATGGTTGGCAGGACTTTTTACATATCGAAATGGAATTGGCATGGGTCAACATTATTGTGGTACCCCCATCTGATGGTGCCGTCTGCCGGGCTTGAAAGCTTGTTTGAACAGACAACACAACAAACCAAGTAAAGACGGACAAAACACCAACCACCAAACATCCTAGTTCAGCAACAAGCTATCCGACTTTTCTCATCGTCACCTTGACAACAGCGTGCCATCCTGTTTGTTCATCAACTTTCTCCCTCATGAGTCTGATGTCGCTGATATATGCCGATATATGCCAATATGATATGCCGACATGACTGCAGGATGCTTTGCATATCTTGGCCTCAACCTCCAAAACATGCATGCAGTAAGCCACAATTGCTGCCCATATCCCCAGAAAAGTGAGTGGTCACCACATGAGAACCAATCCCACCTTACACTACGACTCTGAAGCTCCAAAGGCCACTAAGAGGTTGCAAGTTTGCTCATGCCCACCTGGCTGCGGGTCAAAACTCAAGGCTGACAAATGTCGTCAGATTTGGGGGTATTTTATGGTATTTTCATAGGTTAACATCATTTAACATCCCTATGTTTTGTCCTTTTGGGGATTCCCACAGCAAGCTGTGCCCAGAGGCAGCATGGATCTGCCAGCTGCTGAGAGGTGCAAGGCGCTTCCTGAGGAAAGACATGGGAAAACATGGGCAGACATGGAAAAAAACACGGTATATGTGTGACATTGTGTGACTATTTTTAGTATAACTCCGCAGAACTCACCCATGTATAACTGTAATAACTGTATAACCATGTATAACCCCACTAACTGTCACTAACTGAACTTATTCAGCATGGTTAGTGCAGGTCACCAAGGCCAGCCCTGTCCTTTTCCATCCTCCGACTTCAGTTCCTGTTCCTCGGTCCAAGGTCGCGAGCCGGGAAAAAACATGACCGTTGCACAGGTTGCACATCCTCTGGAGTGAACATCAAAATATACCCTCTGGTTATTTGTTACATAGCCATGGAAAATGGCCCATTTATAGATGGTTTACCTATTAAAAATAGTGATTTTCCATGGCTATGTTAAATAACCAGAGGATAAATCCCTTGTCCCAGGAAGAGAAACAGCAATCACTCCACTGATATCCTGTCATATCTGCCTTGAGTTGGAAATGGAAACACAGTGAGGCCACTGGACACGCAGCCAGCTACTGTATTCACCGGGAATCTAAAGCCCAGCTGGCTTTTCGAACATCTCCCAGTAGCGCAGCATGATGAAGGTCTGATGGTTCCAATTCATTCCGCGGCTTCCTGAGGAAACAAACAGCAATCCGCTACACATACCACTGACGCTGATAGACCAGTCAAGACAAAGAGGGTGCACACCATATGAACCCATGTGACACCATCATGATTTCCACCAGCAAATTGTATGATTGGATATGATTATCATATATTATCATAATTGCTACTGCTTGCGTGAAACTCCTCAAAAATCCAGCAAATCAGCAAGTCTCCTAAGCGAAGAGCGAATCCATATGAATCCGACGGTGCCAGTTTGCAACATTCTCACATATCAGCATAGGCCAAGCATAGGAGTGGCATTTACCTGATCCTGTCATATCCTGTCATTTTTTATATTGTTTCCACTTGATTCCTTTGAGTGGGAAGCATGTAGCTGTAGCCTTTTCATGCTTGGTAATGGTGAACAAGCAATACATGTTACACCGTTACACCATGTTACACCCTTGAAACGCAAAGTTTGACAAAGATCCGTTCACCTGAAGCTTGCCGGAAGCTCAGTATATCAATTTCATGCATAGAGTTCCCCGCATATTCAATTTATTTCAATTTATATATCATAAATTATTATCAATGTGAGTCAATATGTATGGAGTATGATGGAGTATGGAGTTCCAACCCAGGAGCCCTGAAAAAATCAAGGTTCACATCGAAATGGAATTGAAGTTTATGGGCATGACGCAAGTGCTCTGATTGCAACCTGGCACGGCAGCGTCGGGAACACGGCAGGGTCAAGGAGACTTTCATCCAATCCACTGGCCTCAAGAATTCATTTGGATTCATTTGGGATCATTCCACGCTAAAAGCTTAGATGATTAAAGAACTGTAGTTGAAACATGTTGAAACCACGAACCAGTTTTGCTATTCTTTAATTTAATAATATTTAATATATCTTGGCAGTCAGGGTGCCCAAACAAACTAGGACGCAAAAATAGAATTGATGTGCGCAACTTCTCTATCCTGCTAGGGCTGAAGTATATTCAAACCATGGCAAACCTTGGGGAATGGCCGCCTGTCTTCTCGTACTGCCTCGAGGGAGCAAGCAGACCCATCGCGTCGTTCCGCCGGAAAGCCAGTTGAACTTTTCCCCGTGATGCTGTGATGTTTGATGTGAGCACATAGTGCTTGGACAGGCCTAGACTTTTCCTCAAGATGGTTGGGGATAAGACATGAATTCAAGTTGTAGCGCGGTCCTTTAAAATCTCGCGTGGCTTGCAAGTGCAATGCTTGGAAACTAAAATGTCTGAAAGCGTAAGGGCATAGTGCATTCACGGATCAAGTGCCACAGTGATGGATCTCCAAAATCATCCAACATTGGGCGGATCCTCTCAATGACGCAGGTATGGTACTGTCAAACGCTACGAAACGGAGTGTTGCTGTCTCCTTGTAGGCCACAGTGCCACAGCCAACATGTAAATGGGTCCCTTGCAGTTACGTGGTTTGAAGAACAGCCTACCTGCAGGTGTACATGGATCACATTATATATATTGATTTGGTCGCCTGGTAGTCACAGGAAAGTTCTGAATTGCAATGTGATTGACAAATATACACAATGTATCACAATGTAAAGCTTGATGTTGAGCACACCGATGTATGACGAATGTACGAAGTATCGAAGTCCTGTCCCTGCTCAGCGCGCGGGTCCCATCAGTCGAATACTTGGGGTGTAGTTCCACCATGTTCCACCTAATAAGTAGGGCATATGGTCCATATGGCCATATATAAGTGGTATCAAGTGGTTATATCCAAAGAAGTTTGGGGGTGACAACTCATGGCTATATCATGCTATATCATGTTATATCACTTTTATAAATCCGAATTGATTCCGGGTTTACTAATGTTTACTATACATAATGCCTCCCAAATGATGGGCCTTGTAACTATTATATTCATGACTATGCGGGTATATTTTTTATACCTAATACCAACAATCTAAATCCAATTAAATCATCTTAATATGCAATTCAACCAAATCTAGTTACCCCAACTGCACTCAAGTGCCATCTGCCCATCTGAGCTGCCCAGTCTTCGTGAGCTGTGCCTCCTTCAAAGCTCGGAAGAGTCGCTGGCACCTGCATGGGTGAATTGGTGAATATATTGGTGGGCCCAAGGCATGGCTCAAAAACTTCAAAGTTCAACGAAATGCTCCAGATTTCAGATGATTTCAGTGGGTTTTTAGAGATTTCAGTGGATGTTTGATGATTTCTGTAGGCCTTCATTTCCAAGGTGTAACCAGCTGGAACCCTGGTACTTTTCCAGCAACGCGAGCAAAGTGGCAACTTACAGAAATAGAGTTATCTATTCCAAGTGCTTAATTTGGGAAGGCCCTGCCACTTCGCCCCAGAATATATATGTATATATATATAATTATATATATAGTATATATATATAGTATATATATAGTATATATATAGTATATATATAGTGTATATATTATATTATATTATATTATATTATATTGATTTATATTCTCTCTCTCTCTCTCTCCATCGCCATCTGTCAAGACTGCCGGCGGCAGTGGCGAGCATGCAGGCTACCCATTCAGTAGCCATCTGAAAGATGTCTGCCAAATCCAAGAGCGGAAGTCAAACGTAATGCAAAACGCTTCCCAAGCAAGGGGTGGTCTACTGTTGCACCTAGTGTCTTCAACCCTCTTAATTTCTGCCACTCACTGAGAAATCCACCAGTAACATGAGGATGGGACGCATCATTCAGCACCATCCCGATTTGGATGCTTTATGGGGGCTCTCCCCTTTCCAAGCGCCCGCAACGCGAGCATCTGATCTCCGAGGTTAGCACTGATTTGTCAAGGAGGCCAAAGTCGATGGAATGCGCTCCACCTCCCTGATCACTTCCTGTGGCATGAGATGGCATGGGGACCCCATATAACCCCATCAGGTACACCGCATATGTCCGCCCTGTTGATAATCTAAATGAAATTCTTTCGCGGCACCTGAAATCTCGGGCCCCAATCAAGGGAAATTATAGGAAATTAGTTCAAAAAGTTCCAGCCACTGATCTTTCAACTCAGACCTCAAGAAACCAGCTTCTGACTCGTACAACATTTGTTCCAATGGCAGCTCCGTATCCCCCTTCGGGACCTTCCAAGTGTGATCCACTGCGCGCCAGGTGACCAACCTTTCTTTGGCCATGTTCACCTCAAGCCCAGGGAGAAAATTTGCACCGTGCTGTATGACACAGAATCTGATAAGCATTGCGGTAGAAGGTCACCTTAGCAAAACAGCAAAAGAACAAAACAGCATTCAATAGCATTCAAATCATTCAATTGAGTTCAAACATGAATTCACATGATGCATCTTTCCAAACCGATTTGGTCGATCTGAACTTGGTCAACAACTTAGCGGCTTAGCAGTTTCTCCAATTGGATCCCTGAACAGCGGCAGCTGAGGCATGAACCACAGCTTCCACCACACCTTTGCATTCTCCAAATCGATCAGAGATGACCTGCGGCTTGAGACGTGCCAGGGGACATGACTCTCATCAGCATGAGGCGTTAGCAAGCCGGCTTCAATTCCCGGAAAATGATCAAATCATAGCCGTCATAGCCGTCATAGCCGTCATAGCCGTCATAGCCATAAAACATCATAAACCACTTGAAACCTCAAGCTCCAAGATCTCCAGAGCCACATGAAGCCACCCAACAAGGGAAGGAACTTCAAACTATGGCAAAGGAACTTTCTGGACAATTGCAGGATCTGATCTCATTATATCTCATTGACTCATTGGGTTGGTTGTAGGGAAGCCTTTGAAATCTCATGAAATCTCCAATGGAAACCAGGGGATTTAACATGATGTAACCGAATGTAACCATCCCATACCAACGGCATCGCTGCCTGGCCACGCCACTTCTCCAGCTCCATCTCCAAACAGGCCAAGTCTCCCAGCTCCATGCCCTAGCCATGAAAGGCCGTTGAACTTGGAAACCACCATAGAATAAATATCACAGAAAAATAGCAGACCTATAGATTAGTGGGATGCCAAAGGTATGAATGGGCGATTCAGCCGAAGGCATTGCTGCCAGGCTGTGGCCGGGTTTGAATAAAATGATGGATGTCCCGAATGGGAAGAGCCTCACTTGCGCCCAGACAAACGACTCACTTGCAGCCAGATCAACATAACCACTTCAGGAACATCTTATTTCAGAATGATTCAGCCATGTAGGGTCTACTTTTAAGGGACTTGGGGGGGGCTCGGGGACCAAAGGGGGAAGTCACCCGGATTATGTGAGCAAAACAAGCCATAGAATGGACAGTATACACAAGTATCAAGTAACCCTCACCACCGCAAAGATACAGCCATTGAGGATTTACTTTTGGGCCACTTTGGGGCATGCAAGAATGCCCTGAATCAGACATATTTTTATGCTATGATGAATGGACTGCTGTTATAGGGTAAAACGCTGCTGCACGAGTGGAAAGGAGCTACCCGGGCACAAGCGAAACAAACTTCATGCGACCACGTTTAACTGAATCGTCGAACCTGCAGCAATATCTGGCAATAAAAATGGTCAGGGCTGCTGCACTTCGGAAACCATCCCCGTGACCGCGGCAAACTACCAAACTGACAATGAACAAAGCACAATTTATGTAAAATTATGCCTGTATATCAATATAAAATACAGAAAATAATATATAATAAATAATGTACAATGATAATAATAATAATAATAAATAACAGTACCAAATAATAACATATAATATCATGTAATACAAAACAATATCATATAGAAGAATATATATTTACTACTATAGTAAAATATAATATAATATAATGAAATAGTAATAAAATATGATATCATATAATACAATATAATATAATATAATATAATAAATTCCATATATAATATAATAAAATAGATTTAATATATAATATAATAATATATTTTACTATATAATAAAACAATTAAATAAAACTAATATAATCAAATCTAATATAATGTGATAAAACAATGTAATGTAATATAATATGATATAATAAAATATAATTGAATATAATATAGTACAATATATAATATAGTCAAATACAATAAATCAAATTTGATCTAATAATAATATAATTTGATATAATAAAATTTGATATAATATAATTTAAGTTAATTCAATATACAGTATATATATAATATAATATAATGCTAGATACTTCTGGATTCTGCTAGATGACTGCTGTGGTTTATAACGTTTATGTGGGAATGCAATCCATCTTCCTGCACGGCAGCATATTTCAGCCAGGCGGCTGCTTGTAGCGGCGGCAGCTCCCGTAGAACCTCAGTCAAGGCAAGACCTAGGTGACCTAGGTGATTGAAATTCCCAAATTTCAATATGATATACAATGACTCACAATGATACTAACGGACATGAAAATATCATGACATGGCATATTGCAGGAAATCCTCAAGTGTATCTACAGCAAGCAACCCGGAACGGCCCTCACATCGTGATAATTTTGTGCACTTACTTGCTTGGGGTTGGAGCTACACCTGGTAAGGTTGCAGTGCCAAGGACAACAACCATGGACATTGGCCACAAGAAGCCCGGGCGTCTAAACTGTACCTTTGAATGTTTTATCACTTGTCGCTATTCATGTGTGTCTGGATATTTTTCGAAGATCTTTTTTGGATCCATTAAACAAATTCAATGTCCTGCAGCAAGTGCTTGTACCTTGCCTTCTGTGGTCCGCAGCCGGTCACCTGGTCCTCCTTTTTTCGCGAAGATTCAGAACTCATTGGCACGTCCATGCTACACAGGGAGCTGTACTACCCTGTAATGAAACTTGCAGATACTGCGGGTTGGAATGACCTTTGATAATGTTTGTTCATGCCCTAACAACTCCTAACAAACACAGGGTGGGCCATGTTTGCAAGACAGTGTGCGGAGTACTCTTTGCTAGCCCCCGCAGCAGGACAAATAGCTATTCTGGAGGTTCTGTTCTGTCTTGGCTTGTCTAGAATCACCCAGGTTCAACTTTGAATAGACAAACAAAATTGAGAAAGGAGATGAAAACGGTGTCTAAATCTCACGCTAGGATCCAGTGGCTTGTTCTCTTGACATCTACTGAGCCCATTCCCAACAAAACCTCCTCTGTAAGCATGGAAAGGAGATAGCGATGCGGCTAATAATGATACCGAGTATACATCAAAACCATGGAAGTTAGCTACATTTAGCTACCATCATCATCACCATCACCATCATTATCATCATCATCATCACCATCACATCATCATCATCATCATCAGTAATTATCATTGTATCATCATCATCATCATCATCAGCATCAGCATCATCATCAACATCATCATCATCATCATCAAATCGTTCAAATATATAATCATCAAATCACCTGCTTGGGTTCGGAGATGCTTGGAGAAACGCTGTCTTCTCTCCAGCCATTCGTTGCTCTGGCCACCACCGTCTGGCTGGAAGGCACGCCCTCAACGCTGCAATTGAGCCTGAGCCATTGCTTTGGTAGTTGCATGCTGCTGAAAAATGCTACTTCAGCAGTAACCACCCCATTCCCCTAACAACAGTCCACTATGCTGATCCATACAGAAACCGAAATGAACGCATCCACCACACCAATGGCTTCTGGTGTTGATTACTCTAAGAAGGGGGTCATTGTTCTCTGTTCTATGTATTCTGTTTTGTTCGGTCTTGACCCTGCGCACTCACCCATTCAAGGTACCCTATTCCTGCTTATGGCGAAGAAAATGCTGAATTACGCACCCAAGGTTGCCCTACTAATATCTACTCATGGTGTTGCAACTGCGGCGTAAACATTGGATAAATTGTTTCAGTGGAGAAGAGACAAAACCATCAAAACCGTTCTGAAAACCAGTCGAGTTCTTAACATTTCTTACCAGTTGGGGCCCCATGATCCGAGTGAACACCAGCGATGAATAGTGATAACACTGACAGACATATCATATATTTGAAAAGATTCAGCATTGATTCAGCATTTACAGATAGTTACAATATATGCCCAGTGTGCAAAGGTTGATCGAAATCATTGAGACAATGCGGCTAGTGCGGCTTATGGGAAATAAGGGTGTAAATGCCGCAGTTCTAGTTCCACTACATTCTAGTATCTATTTTAGAATTGGCGAATCATCATCCAAGAATTGGATGAATTGGTTGGGCAGCGTTGCTCATGTCATATGTCCCCCTGCCTCCCAAGCTTCCTGGGGATTGCAGGTCATTGGGTCCAAATGGCGTTGAGCAAAAATGGATTGAACATTGACGGAGACCAACAAACAACGGAATATTATGGGAATATTATATAGATTTATGCAGCTATGTGCTATTTATATATATAATTATATATATAATATATAATATTATATATTATCGAAGGAAGTTTAGAAGTCAAACTTCCGACAATATGGACAGATGAAAAGCAGAGCAGGGCAGAGGCAGAGAGAAGAGGAAGATTAGAAGAAAGAAGATCAGAAGAGAAAGAGTAAGAA
>Ga0126342_10004702_pt1 | contig 23462 bp, 22 predicted proteins | sample Cyp1metagenome_FD_92528 | JGI IMG/M metagenome (GOLD analysis project Ga0126342, IMG submission 92528) | Coral microbial communities from Lord Howe Island, Old Settlement Bay, Australia - Cyphastrea 1 metagenome | ecosystem: Host-associated > Invertebrates > Cnidaria > Coral ...
ATCATATTATATTATATATATTATATATAATATATCATATTATAATTGTATATCTGTTAAAATAAATCACATATATTTTGTGGTTTATATATAAATTATATTATACTACATTGTATTATATATATATATATTGTATTATATTACATACATATCTATACTATATTGTCTTATATTACATAATATTATATGCATATTATATTCTATCATAATTTATTATATAATAATATATATATATATATACATTCATTAAATTATATATATATATATAGTGTACATTCAATTATATATAATTCTATATATTATATTACTGTATATATTTTATTACTGTAAATATCATATCTTATACATACTGTATTTTCTATGTATTCTATGCATTTCTATGTAAGGAATAAATTCCCACTTAGATTTAGATGGGTTTCCAAGTCGAACTCTCTGGGATGCCCAAGTCCCGACATGGACAATTGCAGGTAACCATCATCCACTCCTCTGTTGGATTGCCCAGCATTTTTCCATAGTTCAAGAGACAAATGTTCATTCCAAGAAATGCATAGAAATGCCTGATCTCAAATCCATCAACATCCCTCAAGGGCTGCTACTTTGATCTCAGTTGGTCAATGAATAATACCCTCCGGCAGTTTAACGAAGCTATGGACAATCACCATTTTTACACAGAAAAATCGGCATGTTGATCAGTTGATCTACAAACGGGCCATGGCTTCGCGATGATTTCCAGTTTCACCTGGGATTCGAATTGCTATGAATGGACTAGATACGGTCCATCCTCATTGCAAACCAAGCCTTTCAAACATCAAATTATGTTTTACACAATTATCGGGTGTTATAAATCGCAATGTATATTAAACAAACATTCTTATAATTATCAAGGAGTCAAACATTTTCTCACATCAACAAGCACAACTTTTTCAACCAGCTGTGCACTTGTTAGGCACCTTGGCCCACCAGGCAGCATTGAAACCAGCATAGTCCATAACAGTAGGGTCTGCACCTGAAAACCGGGACATACCGGGACTGGGTCCCAGAAAATCGGCACCTTTGGGGATCTCATAGAGATGTGTGAATATGATTGAACATGTCTATCTCTGTGAAATCTCTATTGTATAATACTGTATATACGTCCATGCGCAATATTGAGACATCTTCCGCTATTACAACAATCCCAGCCCTCTTACGCATCATAGTGAACGTTGAAAAGGTAGGATATCGTGAAACGACTCTGTTGAACATAATATAATATCTTAACGATTCTGATGATATTGAATCCGGCACGATGGAGAGAATGGCATTTTTCTAATGTAACTCAAACACTTTTACCCTCTGGTAAACAAACATAGCTATTGATACTGGCCATAGAAATAGTTGAATTTCGAACTAGTGAGTTTTCCCACATGGTGATTTTCCACTTCGCTATGTTAAATTACCAGAGGGTACTGGAAAGAACGCTCCAGCAACTCTGAAACATCCATCCCAGATCTCCTATGCAACGGCCTACCTGATGTAACAGGCCGTCAATTTTCTGAGGCCTATCAAACCGGCAGGCCCCCATGCCGTAGCTCCAGTTATACCATGTTCTTCTGGGAAAAATGCCATGTTAGCTCGCTAAACTGCAACTACGATTGGAATACTGGCCACTTGGGATGGAATTAGTATGAATTGCTTCCATCACCTACCAGGCCTAACTTCAATGGTATAATCCATTATAATCCATTATAATCCATTATAATCCATTATAATCCACATTGTCAACAAATCCCCCACCTCTAACTTCCCCAGCAAAAATCACTGTCCTGGCTCCCCGGCGAGAGTCCAAGAGCAGCATTGTCACGTCAGCTTGTCCTGCCTGACCCGCAAAAAAATGCACCAACCGACGTGCTGAGCCTTCTTCCCAACCGAAGTTTTAGCCAACATGAACCAACAATCAGTGATATATTGGTTCATGTTTTGGTTTCATAGACCTGGTGATAGATTTGACCAAAACAACCTAATTTGACCAAGGTGGTCAAATTGACCAACAAGAATTGCTTCCAATCCAACAAAAAAACATGTGAATTTCGCCAAGAGAAATGCACATGTTCAAACACACCAGGACTTACCGTCACCCCCCTTCAACTTGGCGCAAATGATCCACGTTTTGTCACGAACTACAATCTTATGCAGCCTTCCATGGAAATGTGACCGCATAACATAAATTACATATAAATTACATATAAATTACATATAAATTACATATAAATTACATATGCATGCATCATGTATCATCATGTAATATACAGTAAATGAATCATCGAACGTCACAGTTACGGAATCCTTTGAGGATGGAACCACGATCCAAGCGCACCAAAGAATCGATCCGAAAATGGTGTCACATGGGTAAACCCACATGCGAAACCACACACAACTTACCAAAAAATACTTGGATAGTACCAATTTAAGAATACTAAATTACTATATAAATAGTCTTACTTCAATACTAGCTTGTATTCAAACAAACATGCTGACATGTTTTGAAAAATCTATAAACTTACATTGTTGCATATTTTCTGGCATCTGGGCTGACATATCTTCTGACAAGTTCTGGCTATTTTCTGGCAGTTTCTCAGGCATTGATATAATTCCTGACATAAATCCGGACGTATCTTCTGACATATATCCTGACAGATTATCCTGACACTTCTTCTGACATAGTTTCTCACAAATTCCTGACAGTTTCTCTAAGACTCTAACATGTGCCCTAACATATATTCAAACAAATATAATGTGGGTAAAACAATACTAAACCACCCATGACTGGGAATGGTTTATATACCACCCTATTTATGGTGATGACTGGGGGATGGTTTATTATTGTTTTACCCACATTATTTATTCATTCTTACTGACATATCTGACCCGCAAGCTTGCTATCGAACGAGGTCCGAGATGAAGGAGACAACATCTAGAGACCGCTACCATGCCAGGCGAAAAACAAAAACATACCTGAGAATTTGTGGGGATCGTATATCATTAAGGTATTGTTGGGTCTACCACATTACCCAATCTCATCGTAGTGGTCTATTGTGGTCTATGTTGGCATGGGTTAACCTACCGTCTATATATAGATATATACCTAATTATATATATATATATATATTAGGCGGATACCCGATAAATAGGTGGGGTCATGAAGCCCATAAACTAAACGGGACCCGTTTAGAAACGAGGCCTTACCATTGGTGATCGTCCAGGTAGTCAGGTAGTCGGACGATGTCGGATTCGTCGGATGCAAAAAAAAAACACCGGTAGGGACAGCCCAACTTACCCCCTGGTACTCCAATGCGGCATGCTGAAATATCAAAGCATGAACAAAACGATATTTTTGCAGCCAGGTTAGATGACGAGATGGTATATCGATTATGTATGATTATGTTATGTCAGCCCAAATTTTATGACTCCTATCATGATTTATCATGATTAGGGGGTCATCCCCAACAAGTGATGTCAGCACCCTCCACTCCAACAACCAAAAATACTACCTGGCGGCTTCAACACATCCCAAAAATGGTAGTTTTGTAATTTACTGGCATCACCCATGGATGGGAACTAACAGCCGAAACAGATCTTTGAGCTCCCCAACCAAGGCAGCCACATGGAGTGGCCTCAGGACTGGATTTATTCAAGAGAAAACGCGTATCATCAGCAAGAGTGGGCTGCCTAGGCAAGAAAAATGGGAAAACCCACAGTTCAGACCTCTCAACTGGGCTATTTGGGGCTTAAGGTCATTCTTGGGTATTCCAGTTTTGTGGGATGTTTTGTGATGATTGTCTATTCAAAATGGAACAACATGTGATAAAATCCTGTGGGTCTTCAGTGAAGGAGTCACTTGGTGGGTCCAGTTGCCCTTGAGTGGGTATGTAGGGTGTATATATAATATATAGTACAATAAATATAGTATGTCTTATGTAGGGATTTGTGCTGGTATATATATATATATTATATTTAAACAATAATAAACATATATATATATATTATATTACTATTACTATTATTATTACTATTATTATTTATTATTATATCTATATATTATCATATATATATATGATTATACATATATATGATTATATACAAATATATATTATTAAATATACATATGGATTATTATATTATACAATATATTATTATTATTATTTATTATTAACATATATAATATATAGTACAATGAATATAGTATGTCTTATGTAGGGATTTGTATATATTATATATATATGCTTACACAATAATATGTATATATATATATTATCATCTATTATATTAATACTTTTATTATTACTATTCTTACATATTATTATAGCTATATATTATCATATATAAATATATATAAATATATATGATTATATATATATTATATTATATATATGGATTATTATATTATATAATATATATTATTATTATATATATATACATATGTTACAAAGTTCCTATTTACAGTACTATGGATTATTATATATATACACATATGTTACAAAGTTCCTATTTACAGTACTATGGATTATATATATACATATGTTACAAAGTTCCTATTTACAGTACTATGGATATATTTCAGTGAACTTACCATGGTTATCGTACCCTCGTCATCAAACATGACAATGATACAATGGAGAATCATCGAGGTTTTTCCTGTCGAAATGGCCCAGGCAGCACTGGGTTCCTGTCGTGCTTCCACGCGCGTCCTGAAGTGATGGAACTGCACCTGCGATCCGGTGGAGATGTTCGGTTTGGGCTTGATAGGTTTGGTTGGGTGTCCTGTGTTTTGGTTTTGTTTATTGATTAAAAGGAAATAAAATCATATCATCATATGATATCAAATGTAAAGTATCATATAGTATCACTAGATTCTGACTAATTATGATTCATTTCTGTATTTGATCGTTGTAATCATTATCCGTAGTATTATGTAATGTAATACTGTAATACTGTAATACTGTAATACTGTAATACTATGTTCATAATTCATAATATTCATGATATTCATCTAATATTCTGTCTATCCTTGCTAGTTAATATCAATTCTTGTCCGCGTAAAGACTGACCCTTTTGACCAGTGTCAGTGGCTTCCCCGCTCTGCTTCGATACAGGTGTGTCCAACGACCGGCATTCAAAGATGGCTCCGAAAGAAGGAGAGAAAATCGCAGAAACAGCCATAAATTCCGATGAAAAAAACATCTCTGGTAAACTAACATAACCTAGCTATGGAAAATGGCCCATCTATAGATGGTTTACCTATAATAAATAGCATGGTGATTTTCCATAGTTATGTTAAATAACCAGAGGGTAAAACTGCCAAACAGCTTCCATTTGCTGCTTGATGCTACATGTTTTTCGGATGGCTCGATCCATGGCCACGCCTGCTGCCAGCAAGCTCATGGTGATTTCGGAGAGATTGGCGTGTGCCTTGGAGGATGTTTCATGAGAAAAGTTTGGGGAAATGTTTTGTCACACTGCACTTGTTTTATCTTTTTTCGCTTCACCTGAATGCTAAAATGTTCAGTCATCAGTGATACCCTCTGGCTTGTCTTGTAGGCTTTCTGCGGGAAGCTCCCCAAATGGCACTCATGGGAAATTTGGAGGTTTCCCCAACATTTTGAGACAAGTCTCAGTTCTTAGGCATCCCCCAAATTTGCAATGGCCCAAAATCACAAGTAATCCACAAATCGCTGAGGCTTCAGCTGCAACATGGAGGGGCGCGCGTCCACCACATTGGGAGATCTGCGCTCCGTGACCGGATTTCTTAGCCAAGGGACTGGAGAATCCGTGAGTTTCCGAAGGATTTTTTCTCGGTGTTCCAGTGTTCCAGGTTGTTTTATGTCTGCAAACCAACCCTGAGTCCATGAAAAATGACTATCCAAAACAACATGAAGATTGATTGATCTTTCTCTGACTTCACAATGACGATTACCGGTGGGTATCCAGTACTAGTGACTAGTGGGGCCCCGGTCACACAATGAAATGCTATTGCCTCAGCTATGTGCATACAGCTCGGCGATTACATTCAATATTATATGCACATGATATCATGTAACCCGGTCTAGATATCTTAGATAGGCTAGAATGCAGTTCAATGAACGACATATGTAGGGCATCAAAGGGCGGTCAGAGAAGACGATCCTGATCAACGAATCATGGGCAAGCTGAGATGAAGCACCAAAAACTTGCCTGGTTTTCAGTGCAGGGTACACTCAGATGATTTGAACTGATGTAAAGCAAAATGTGTCGACATAGCGAAATACAAACTATCAATACTCTCACTATCTCTCACTCTAAGATTTCGAACATGGGGATTCTGTTTTGACTCCAAAACACAGAAAAATTCGCGTCTCGGTCAGCTTTGGACACCTCTTTGATGTTCGGATCTGCACGAGCAGATAAAAGCATCTTCACCTGAAGAAACCATGGGGATCCACCAATCCACCATCGACCGATCTATGGCTGGTGATGGACCCACCGAGGGAGAGAAAAACCCGGTTGTTTAAAGGCAGTGCTGGTTCCAATTTTGGTGATTTCGATGGCTGAAATGGTACCCCCCCTTTAAAAAAACAACCTTTTGGGGGTTTATAGTCCGGAGTTCACATTATAAACCATCAACAGATGGGTGGTAACATCACAAAGTGTGTGATCGTTTTCCCCTGTTGACGGCCCATTTTATTACATCCTAAACACTGAACATTTCTAGGAGTTGGATGGTTCAGGATATAATTACAGTATCTACATGTAATGTATCTACCAGAATTTGGGACAGTAATATAGCCTCTACTAGATAGCCATACAAAGCCATACAAAGCCATATAAAACCATATAAAACCATATATATATATATTATAAATACATATTATAAATATATATATATATAGCCAATTATGAAGTTCGCAAAGTGGAAGATGTGGAAGTGATCAGTGCCCCGTCAAGTCCAAGTCCCGGATCAACCGAGTCCACGCTGTTCAACTCGACAGAAATCATACGCGAAAGGGAGAAACGGATTGTGAAGTCATCGGTCAACGCATGGATTGGATGATGATGATGAAGTTGAATATTATGAATCATTGGATTGGTTTAAAGGAAATTCTACAGGAAACCATTGTTTTTACCATTAAATATAGGGGTTTCCTGTAAATTTTCCCGTAAACCAATCTAATGAATGAATGATTACTGGTCAGAAAGTGTCAAGTGGATTTTTCTCTGAGTTCATGTGGCTGCCATGGAGCTTACACCTTGTGATTGTAGCATTCCCCAGCGCCGAAGTCCCGATAGGGTAATCAACAGCGGCGATGGAAAATCATCGGTGAATCATCTACCCTCTGGTTATGTCAAAATAGCTATTGAAAATGGCCATTTATAGTGGATTTACATGGAATTACCCATAAAAAATAGTGATTTTCCATGGTTATGTTAGTTTACCAGAGGGTATCAATAGGCAATTGTCAGGTTGGTCTATTGGTATGTACATGAAACATAAAAAACACTGCATGGATCCACATGGATTTGGCTTGAAATGGTTTGATGTTTTAAATTGAAGACTTCTATCATTTGCCAACAGATCTTCGGTCATCTTCATCGACTCTCATGGTGAACCAGCCTTACCATGGACAATGCAAGTCTGCAACTTGAGAGACCTATCATGAACTATTTGTTTGTTGCTTTCAACATCTTTAAACCATTCAAGACCCATCCTAATATAAATGTATAATTATGATGAATGTTATATATATATATTATTATTTATTATTATATATTATTATATATTATCATAAATTATTATATATTATTATATATTATTATATATTATTATATATTATTATATATTATTATAAATTATTATAAATTATTATCAATTATTATCAATTATTATCAATTATTATATATTATTATATATTATTATATATCCCAATGATCTTCTTCAATTGATTGTTACCATCCCACAATGTTTCAAATCCAGTGATAGTTACAACGAATGATCACTTCAGATTTTGCCCTATTTGTCGGCCATCCACTGTTCGCAACTCTATGGTTTTGTCTATGTGGCAGTGAAACTGGGAGGTTGGATCGAAATTGCCTCCACGAAAACCCCTGAGGGCCTTTGCTTTTCTCGCCCCCTGCGGGGTCTGGGCATGGGCCCTGAATTTCACGAATTGGATCGAATTGGGAACTCTTACGAAGGACTAGTAAATCTAGTGGAGACTCACTAGATCCGCTCGTAAAAAAGGATGTATGCCTCTCGAGAAACCACATCTGACTCGCTCGCTGCGGAGACCGTGGCATCGTTGAACAAATACCACTGGCGACTTGGCTCTTCACCCACTTTGCAATACCTCGGCAGCTGGGGCTTAAAATCTACCGATGTTGAAATCTAAACAATCTAGGACGAATCAATTTTTCCGAAATACATTGTCATAAGAATTGTCATAAGTAAACTCAATTTTCCCGACAAAAACATTGGAAACAACATGAAATCAACATTAAAATAAATCCCGGCAAGAGACCCCAAACAGTGGGGAGGGAGTAAAAGGATAATGTAGTTGATGATGATGTTAATTAATGTCGATGGTCGCTGATGATGTTGATGATAATGATGGTGATGTCGATGATGATGATGATGATGATGATGATGATGGCGATGATGATGATGATGATGATGGTGATGATGATAATAATGATGATGGTTGTGATGATTATGACGATGATGATAATAATAATGATGGTGAGGATACTGCTGAGGATGATGATAATGATGGTGAGGATGATGATGAGGATGAGAGGGAGATGATCATTTTGAGGAGGAGGATGTTGAGGAGGAAGACCGATCCCAAGACCGGAAGCACACTCTGTGCGACCTGCGCAGTCGAAATGCACACGGACATTTCACAAGAGCCATTTTGCATGGGAATTTACAGGAAAAATGGCCGCGGACACCTCCGGGGACATCGTTTTGTGCGAGCCTGCGCAGTCAAAAGGCACATGTACATTTCACAAGAGCCATTTTGCATTTTGTATGGAAATTTACGGGGAAAATGGCTGAGGACACCTCCGCGGCCAGCGTTTTGTGCGAGCCTGCGCAGTTGAAATGCACATGGACATTTCACAAGAGCCATTTTGTGCAGAAATTTACAGGGAAAATGCCGGACGCCCCGGATACCACCTCGGTTGAACACCGGGCTTTAACTGTTACCCCGTAAGAACCCCTCAGTGTGGCCACATTGTTTGGGGAATAAACATCTAATATAAGCTGTTTTCGATTTTTTTCGATTTTCCGTGATCCACACCATCTCAACCAAGCTCTTACCCTCTGGTAATTTGTTACACAGCTATTTGAAAATGGCCGAAATAGTTGATTTACCGAACTTCAAGATTGTGATTTTCCAGTTCGCTTTTTCTATGTTTACCAGAGGGTCACCTTGAGCTCAACGTTGGTTTTTTCCGGGTCACGCGGTGTAGTGTCCGAAGGAGAGACTCCCCGAGTGATTCACCACCGCATAGAGACGGTACAGCTGTCGCGTCGTCGCTTTCGGACCCACCACGAAGGGATCTAAGTCGAGATCCATCGGGAAGTCGACGAAGGTATCGATCTTTTCAGTGCCACCTGATGGTTACTGAGCCATGGCTGGGTAAATTCAGAATTTTATCAAAGTAGAATCCAGTTTCGTTCCAGTTCGAAGTTTCTTTTTTGAAGTTGTTCATCGTTTTTCGGGTTTGCTCCCATGGTATCTTTGGTTCCAAAAGAAACCGGACCCATATTTTGGCATATTTTGGTACACGTGTACAAGAATCCATACCATCTGTAACTGTCTACAGCACGGTTTATCCAGATAATGTGTTCATTCATTTACGTAGTCACGTAGACGTACATACATCCATGCTTGGTGTTGTTGTTGGATAAATCTTAGTCGTATACACCAAGGCTACTTCTGTTGCTTTTGCAAAGCAAGACATTTACGTGGAAAGCCAATAACCCATTCAACTATCATGCACAGACTACGCATACAGCAAAATCCTGCATCTAACATATATGAGTTTATATATATATTCATATATATTATCGTACATATACATACATATATCTATGCAGCGTTACTTGTACATCTCATACATCAAATACATGTTATTGCAATGATTGATAGTACAAATTTCCTACATGGAGCACATGATCATGCCATCACTTGATTTTTTTTTAATAGTAGTCAAGTGCACATAATGCGATAATAAGGTCTAATAACCATGATTCATGATGCTGTTCACGGTTTGAAGTTGCTATTTGTTTCTGTAAGATGGTGTGTCTCAGGGTTGGAGTCGATCTACAAACGCCTGGCTATGACACCCCATCTGAAACTTTGAATTGGCGAGGTGCCATGAATAGACTTGAAGGTTAATTGCATTTAGGTCCATCTCAAACTGAGGCACCTCTAACAAAAATGATGGAATAATCATGATTTCACCCATTTGGCTAGTAATGGCCGGGACTAATGTTTTGGACTTCAATCAACCATTTGTGGCCCTCACAAATCTCGGATGCAAAGCTAAAATGCAAAGGCTTTGCGCAAGAAAATAACAAGTTCAGGGCATCCACATTGTTGTGTGATACCTATCTGGCGTGTTGATACACACACACACATAATTCCATCTATTATTCATATTTTTTTTATATCTTATGTGCTAGGTAATTTATCAGGGTCGGTAGGGCCGGGTAGGGTTGCTAACAGAGTAAACAAGCAATACAGCAGGAATCAGCAGGAAGGGGAACATAAACTGCAGCATTTTGTGGGCACAAATATCAGGTCCAAAGGCAGAAATGTAGGATTCCTTGCGACCCTTGCAGGGACCTGATGTCGAATCCACTGCGAAGCGTTTCAGATGGATGATGAGACATTCAGGTGCGCTCCAAATGTCCAGTTTCTTGCTTGATCTTTCGCAACGTCGAGTTCGCTCGCAGTAGGCCCAGTCATCCTCAACCAGTGCAGCCGCTGGGGGATCATCATCACCAGTAGCAAATTATTGCTAACATGACATAACATGACACAACATGACACAACAAGCAATTGATTCGCCTGGAAATTGCTTCTATTGTCATTTATACTGGCTTATTTGGTTTGTTTGTCTGTTGACACTTCACCATCTGTTCTGACTTATAGTAAATAAGAAAGAAGTCCATCAGGGCCCATAATATAGTGAACCATTTCCATCCATGTTTGAAGCCCCCTTTTTAAAATGCAGTTCCATCACTAAATAGTCAATAAATGGCTAGCAAAATATAGCCATATATACCATAGATAACCCAAAAAAAAACATGGGTCCATCTCAATATGTCGGAAAAAACACCACCACCATCACCACGCGCTCTGTGTCCTGGTTCAGCTCCTCGTGACTGGAGAAGTGATGCAAACAGTCCACCAGATGTACACGTTGAGCGCTGGCAAGCTCCGAGCCGACTGATGCCACCGGCAAGGACAAGTAGACCATGGGTTCCTCGTGGGACGATGGAAATGGGAGGTATCCATGGGGAATAGATACCCTCTGGTTATGACTAACAGTTCGCCATGGTATAGATGGCCCATAGAAATAGATGGTTTACCTATTAATAGCATGATGATTTTCCATGGCTATGTAACAAATAGCCAGATGGTAAATTGGCAATTTCCATGGGAATGTCATCGACTTAGAACATATGAACAGTGGGAATAGAATGAACGGAAGAGGATGTACCCCCTGGTAATTTGACTCTTTGCGAACTGTAAAATCGTGATTTGAAAAGGGAATTTATCAAACTAAATGGGCCAAGACTTCCATAACTATGTCAAATTGTCCGTGTTTGTGTTTAAATCATTTGTCTAAGTGAGAAAAACATATCAATTTTTATTGAGGAACACGGAACAAAGGGTAAAAATAATCATCTATAATTATTCCAATCTCAAAAGGACACAAAGAAAAGCAAACAAAGATATCAAATTGCTGGCTACTATTAAGGCCCCAGGCTCATATTTCAGAGATGGTTCCTCCTCAATCTCATTGAAGGTAATCTTGGAGCGCACCTGCGACCATCACATTGGTCAGTCATTGGCCCATTGGCCAAATATGGCCAAATTATAGAATATAGTCCTGTTTATAGTCCTATTTAGTATTAGTAGTCCTATTAGAATTAGTATTAGTATGGAACATGTATAGTCCTACCAATAGCATTAGTATTGGTATTGGTATGTAGTCCTATTCGTATTACTATAGCATTAGTATTAGTATAGTAGTCCAATTTATACCAGTATTTAGATGTATTTAGTGATAATACTCGTCAACCCTATCCCGATTTGAAATGGCAGTCTCTGGGATGACTTGTTCCGACCTGATCCCTGGCAATCAGGGCTACTGAGCTACTGTCGCCTATGGTACCTTTCTCTTCACACCAAAATATCTGGGATAAATGATGATAAATGATTAATGTTGATAAATACGGTAATTGTGAATGATGGTAAATGGATGTTCATCTTCCGAACAGTTGGGCCATGTTGGGCCCATCCGGTTCTAGCCCGCAGCCAGATTCATCTATCATCCGGGCCATCCGTCCAAGGCTGAAAACGTCTTACTTTATGGCGCGTATGATATGGTGGTAGGATTCTTGGGGGGAGAACCATGGAAAGAAAGATGAGCTGGACACCAATTCCGAGCTACCTATTTAAGGAAAGTCAAGGAAAAAAGGACCAAGACATAAAGGGTTAGTTAGAAAACACCAAATGGACTGATTAAATTTCTTACCCAGGCTCCGAAAAGTTAATGTCATGCTGGGTTATTTTCCTGCTGCTTCATTTTGCCTCTCTGATATGTGGGAATACATTATTTGGCTGTTACAAGGCGGGGGCACCTCCTAACGCATATCAATCCATGTTAGTGGATCAATGACCATCCCCGAACATAGGCAATTTAGCCTAGCTTTTAACATGGCACATCTGAGCAGCAGCAATCGATACCTGCAACAAACACGTTTAGGTTGGTGACAGATACGGCTCAACAATTTTAATTTTCAACATGGAAACACAATGCTAAAGGCGAACGATACCTGGTAAAAGATCCCAAGCCATTCCAACATATTCTAAACATAGACAATCTTGGTATGATGAAGACGCGACTTCAAATTCCAATCCTTCGGAACACATCTCACATGCAGGGACCATATACTTCCCGCGGTCAGCAGATTCAGCAGGTCGAGAGGTGGGTCCTTGAAAAACCGTCTTTTCGTTTGCCAATCATCAAACAAAACTAGCCATAACCCATGACGGATCCATGGTGCTGCTATGGTAACATGGATCCCATCAATATACCTCAAATGTTAGCATATATACCATACATGGATCCTATGGGTAAGGGCATCAATAAGCATGAAGAAATGGGTGATGTTTGGAGCAGCATCGATGTTTTGTCAACAACCAGCAGAAGACGGATCTGGGGCATCGAAGATTGGGCCCAAAATTTCCCATGCCCCAACATCTGGGCAGTCTGAAGTAAGCAATTCGGGGAATGTGCCCCCTTAAATCAACCATGATCAACATCATTTCTGGGATTCCCCTTCCTGATAAAAACTTTATCATGTTCCTGGAAAATCCCCTCTTTCACCCCGCAGAGTCAGGATGTAGGAGATGAAACCACAGACTGACTAACAAATTTAACCATTTGTAGTAAGCCCCAAAAAGATAGAATAAAAAAACTTCAAATTATCATATCTAAATAGGATTTTACTTGTTCTATCTTTTTCGGAGATATGAACAATTCATATCCATATCGTCCACATTCCTATTAATCACTACTAGTCACTATAGTTTTCATCACTACTATAATTGTATATAGCTATTATATAATTGTCAGTTAACTATCCATTCTTACCTGGTTGGTGGTTTCAACCCCTCTGAAAAATATGAAAGTCAGTTGGGATTATTATTCCCAATATATGGAAAGTCATAAAAGTCCATGGCTCCAAACCACCCACTAGTTACTATCAATGATCGGATGATATGTCCCAATGCCTGGAACTGAAAAATGTCCATAATCTTGGAGCTATCTCCCTCGCCATCGCCCATCTCGCCGTTGGAGCCAGCCGCAGGACTGCTCACCTGGCCGGTGAGAAATCCACCACTTTCTTCCCCTAAAAGGATTGGTTTAACCATGGTTAAGGTTAACATTTACAGGAAAATCTACAGGAAACTTAATGGTAAAAACCTGTAAAATGTCCTGTAAACCAGGCAATCATTGACCTACAATGGGCTGGAACAACATGGAACAAACCTGGCAAATCTGAGACTGTCCAAGCACATGTTCCGAAAAAAAATGTGGGCGGGATAAGACCTCTTGGGACATTTCTTGGACACACTTGTATTATTAGTTCCATTTAGTTCCCATCGTTTAAAACAAAGTAAACACAGTTTGTTTTTCTGTTTTTTTTGCTGTCAACATGGTCCGGATGTCCCAACGACCCAATTGATTTCTTAGATCTGGAAACCTCATGAAATCTATGTATGATTCTTGTCCAGCTACAACTACAACTACAACTACAGCTACCACTACACTACACTATACTACAACTACAATTACAACTACACTACACCACACTACATCCAGCAGTTGTGGGTGAGGTGACCACTGCAACCACTCCACAAAGCACAACCCCAACCACCTTTCAGTCCATCATCGGATTCGCTCTGCCATCCATGCATCACAACAACTCACCTCTCCTATAGTTTCCTATCTTTGAAACTTCCGCCACCGCCTTGTGCGGTATTACTGGTAACTATATCATCCATTCGACGAGCAGTATTTCATGGGATTGCAACCCACAGTAGGAAAACCATGGAATGCTTGTGGGTCCCACTTAGTTAGTAGATGGCTTATAGCCCCAGTGAAATATCTGGAATATCCCCACCAAAAAAAAATATATGGGATGAACTATGGGTGATATTCATGGATTATCAACCACGGAACCGCTTCCTGGGGCCCGCACATCCTGGGGTACCCATTTGGAGGTTAATCTGTACATGGGGTTACCCCTTTATCGCTGGATGGTTTCTTTCATGGAAAGTCCCGAACAAAAATGGATGAACGGGGGTACCCCTATGACTTAGGAAACCATTTCAAATGGAATGGTTTATACATGTTTATACTAGAAAATCCAATGATCAATCCAATTCAATGAATGGATGACCCCCCATGACTTAGGAAACCTCCATTTACCCTCTGGTCAACTGTCACATAACCATGGAAAATCACCATGCTATTCATGGGTAAATCCACTCTTTCTATGGCCATGTTCAAGTTCGCAAACTCTTAGCTGGTTGGTGGTTTCAACCCCTCTGAAAAATATTAGTCAGTTGGGATGATTATTCCCAATATATGGGAAAATAACAAACGTTCCAAACCACCAACCAGTTAGTCATTACCGGAGGCGAAATCGAACCCAGCGTTCGGCATCGGCACCTGCCCGTCCGACGACACCGCCTTCGCAGCGCTGACGGAGGAACCGTTCTTGCGATTCACGTCTTCGTGAAGGCCGTCGAGGAAAAACATGAGCAGCTCCTGTCAACGCTTCACCGGCTTTTCTGGTTGGTGGTCTTAACCATCTTGAAACATATGTCTGTCAATGGGAAGGATGACATCCCATATACTATGGAAAATAAAAAATGTTTGAAGCCACCAACCAGCTTTTAGATGTGCAAAAGATATATGATATGATATATGCGTGTGTTAAAATACTATTGTAGTACCACCCAAAAGAAATCAACATATATTAGAAAAGTGCTTCATGAATATTTTGGCGGGATTTTGTTTTTTTTTCTATATATTGGGGGTTGCTTCATGATAATATGGACCATCATAATAATGTTAGCACACAATGATGATGAAGAGGAAAATGAAGATGAACGTGAACATGACAATCATGATGATAATGAACATGAACATGAACATGAAGATAAACATGATCATCATGATGATGATGATGATCATCATTGTTATTATTGTCAATATCATTATCATTATTGTTATTTATATTTATATTGTTATTATGACAAGTGTTGTATGTTCAATTGTGATCATAATATAGTTATACATATATATACATACATTGTTACATATATACTCATTCAATTTATGAGATACAACGTGTATATATATATATATATAATGCGTTATAATGATGTATAGCATTCGCAATAGATCATACGGAATCAACCCCACTAAAAAATGCTGGGACTCTTCGGGGGTTTGCTGAAGTCCCACGAAGAGATCATCCCAGCTCCATGGTGCAATGGTGCTGGAACACTTACCCTCTGGTTATGACTAACATAGCTATGGGAAAGATCCACCATTTTCAATAGGTAAACCATCTATAAATGGACCATGTTCCATGGCTATGTTAAATAACCAGAGGGTAAATGTTCCAGCACCATGGAGCATATGGGCATAGAAAAAAAAACACAAACACAAAAACACACATACTGATGATTGATTATAAATAGCAATTACACGCACAGTGAACTTTTTGATTGATGATAAGTCGTCTGCAAAGCCCCAAGCCTGCAAGAATAGGTTAGGTATGGTTTCTTGCTTGGTTTTACTGTCCCCCCCACACAGACAAGAGCAATCAAATATCAACATTGAAATCGTAGCAAAAACAAGTTTTCTTTGAACACACACACACACTAGACAAAATTGGATCTTTGAAGAGATCCATCAGGAACTGAGTCCTGTAACGTGCAACCAGCCTAGACAATTAGACCTAAAGTAGATCTCGTGGTAGTACTTCGTGAGAACGATGAAGGTTTTCCGAAAATATCATATGTAGACTAAACTTTACCAGGCTCCAAAAACGGCATGGTGGTTCTTGGGTTAGCCACATCACATCCCAGAAACATGACATGAAATGAAACTGAAGCAGGTACGTCAAAGGGACGTCTCCCTTTGATATCACTGTGACTTCTGGCCGTCTTCGTTGGCACAGGAACCAGAGTCACACCTGTGTCCCCTGCTATATTAAAAGGAGAGAAGAAAGAAAAAGATGGAAAAAATTGACATCTATTTAGATGTTACACACACACACGGTTTCATGAGACGACAACGACGACTATTGAATAACCTTCGAGGTATGGTCTAATGATTCAATTTCGTTCCAAGGAGGGGGACATGTTTGACCCTGTCCGAGGACAAATTGAGCTCTGGAGAGCTGGCAGCTTTTCCGGAAAAACAAGTCATATTCAACATCCATTGAGACGTGTGCTGTATCATGAGTAATGAGATATTATTAGAGATTAATTAATGTGGTTAGAAACATGTCATAAACCACCCATGACTGGGAATGGTTTATACCACCTATTTATGGTGATTTGGGGGATGGTGTATTATTGTTTTTACCGACATTATTAGAGTATCAGTATGTTTATTCTTTGAACCATTCCAGAAAACGCAGCTGGCCAATATAGCTGTGGTTTCTTATGGCCATGGGATTGCTTTATTCTGTCTGAAGGTCTGGAACATGTAAAATGATTGAAGTCCGCGCTGGGGTCATGAGCATTTTTGCGCATGTCATCAATAAACTGCCTTTGATCTTCCATGTTGAAGGGGAAACCAAACAACTTTGGGACTCCCAAATCAGTATTGAGTCTTGGAACTTGTCTTACTGGTTTTCAAATTGTTTTCAAACAATCTTCGGTCTTGGAAGTTCTTCAAATTGTGGCCTTCAAATGGTGTACAAAAATCATCGCAAAATCATGACTCATGACAACATATCTTTCACGACGCTTCGAAGCCGAGACAGCTGGAGAAACACCCAGGTGGCATCTCTCCTGAGCATCGTGTTGTTGATATCCAGCAAATTGCTGCCACTTCCTGGTGAGATCTGGTGAGGACATGGGTGCTAATATGGGCCCTGTCCAGTCTTCCAGATCACCAATCCATTCATCATCCGTGGGTGTTGGTAGACTTACTGATTTACCTACACCCAAGAAAGCACTCCATATTTCATACTCCTCAAATAAAGAAAATCACAAAATCCCGGTTTGAACTGTCGGAAACCAAAGCGTGCAGGCACACAATTTTAGCCAATGAATCTTCATGATTGGGAATTGAACCTAGTTCCAAAACAGTTTCTGGACTTTTTGTCGCTCTTACCACTGCAGTGATTCGGGGATTTATCAATACTGTTCCAGAAAATCATCTGGCCTCCCTAAGAAAGCAGTTGGATGTCAGAGTTTTAAGGAGACTGAACACAGGACTTTCTCCAATCCATGATCTTTCAAACATTGACAGCTGGCAGACCATCACTGCCTTGCCACAAAAAATGCAGGCATTGCGCAGAGTTCATTTGTTGAGGTCACTTTGTACAATTCAGTGTCTAGTCTATACATTATATGGTATATTTTGGGATATTATCGGTATAATTATCGGTAATTATATGTTTCACCACAAACGTACCAACAAAAAATGATTCAAGAAAAACACATGAAAAAGGGCACATTGAGTGCAACATGCACACAGAGAGAGAGAGAGAGAGAGAGAGAGAGACAGAGCAAAAAAAAGGTGCCCCATGATTGCGCCCAAAACCCACCCACACAGAAATGTGTTTCCATTTGTTTTAAGGGTTTTAAGGCAGGGCGAAAGTAAAACAAAATAAGCAAAGGAGGAAAAGTTTTTCGTGCCGCTCCCACACTCCAACCCCCCACCCCAAACCCAGACATCGCTGGAACTCGAAGGAAAGCAAGCACGGACACCACATTTTCACGGGGGTGAAGAAGTTCAATATGACATATATATATATTATAATATGTATATACACACTGGTATGCGTTTCACATTGCATATATGAATATTGATAAACAAATTTCACATGTCGACGTTTATATGTCATAAACCGCAAAAAAAACTTTGATGGCTATGATTTACCAGTGGCTTGGAGTGGGTTGGAGAACCAACACTGCCAGCAGTGATGCCAAATTCAAATCAAACGTATTCAGGTTATTAATACTAAATACCTTACATCCATGTATTATATGGATGTCATGAGGGATGGAAAAACACATTTTTTTTTTGTGAAGCATTGTGAAATGATGTATGTCTACCAGGTCTACCAGGCTTCCGCCAGCTGGAAAACAAGACACCGGATGTTGATCGAACGATCCCTCCGAAAAGATCTTATATGATCATAGTTATACCCTCTGGTAAACTGTTACATACTGTTACATTTAACTATGGAAAATCACCATTTTTAATGGGTCAATATTTCTATGGTCATTTTCAATAGCAATGTTAGTCATTACCAGAGGGTAATCTCAAATATCTCAACCCAGTTCGATGTTCAACGGGGGGTTCAAAAAAATCATTGTTTCAATAGCAGAACTGACTTTACGGAAACCAGGGCTCTCATTGATCAATTCTCGCAGCTTCCCTGGACTCACGACGCTGTAGCTGCCACCCCACAAGGATCGCAGCAGATTCGCGAAGCCATCAGCCAGTCGTCCACCCATGCTGTCTGGCGACGTCGAAATATCGGCCTCGGCGACTCGGCCATGGAACGAGCGAAAAAACCCTCTGGTAATTTAATGGTGATTTAATGATGATTTAATGGGATTTTATGGTGATTCAATGGGATATTCATGGGATATACCATCTGGTAATTTAACATAGCTATTGAAAATTGCCATTTATAGTCGATTTTCCCATTGAAAATGATGATTTTCCATAAGTTATGTTAGTTTACCAGAGGGTAAGACATGGCAAAAGGGGGCTGGCAGATCTGACACATCTGACGATCCAATTTTTTTTGTTCAAATCCTTGATGTTTTTGTTGAAAAAAGGCACTGCTTGTGGTTTGAAAAACCAGAATTCTAGCCTGAAATTATTCACAATGGGAAACATATTGGCAAATCCTGGGCCAATGGGTATCCCTAGCTTATTGAATATGATCATTTCGAAGTATTTTGTATATCTAAAGGGTAGGATAAAAATCACCGGGTACCCTCCCAATCAATCCGCATCCACGCAGCCTTGTAGTGACCTTCGTCGTAGTATCGTCGCAAAGCAACCGTATTCGAAAGAGCTTGTAGTGTCGAATTCAAATAGCAGGTGTTGCCTGTGGACCGGACGACCCATTTTTATTCCCTACAAAGAAAAAAAACATAGACAAAACTAAACAAATGGAGTGGATAGGGAAAAAATGGAAACATGATAGAGAAATTTATCTATAGAATATTCCATATGTTTATATATTCCCTGCAAAGAATAGAAGAATAATAGAAGTGGATAGAAACATATGGAGTCGTTCAAAGTACTCAAAGCCATGGGTAAGGGCCTCTAACAACCACGGAAAATGTCCTGGTTCGTCCCATGACAATTGGGGTTTCCCAATGCCATAAACCTACCATTTAAATCCATTAATTAAAGGCGATGGTAAACATAGCACCTATAAAGATGGTGATGACTTGGGGATGGTTTCTGACATTGGGTTTATCACATACATGACAGAAATCATTTGTTCACACAGATCTCATCCATTGAGGCTGCTCAACTCCTGATGTTTCTTCAGCGTTACTCCATCCCCAGCCCAGCATAACAGCATAACATCATCAACAACTTGAGAAAACGATAACTGGTTGGTGGTTTTAACCATCTTGAAAAATATTAACACTTATTGACACTTATTGGGGAGCTTCGGGGCTGACAAGCGACCCCGAAACCCGCTCATGTTCGCTGCGCCTAGCCGGTCTTAGCGGCACTGAGACCCATCACATCACTGGTGGACGTGATTTGTCGCCCGTTTTGGGCGAGCAGAGCTTCGTCCACACCATCCAGCAATCGTTGACTCCACTTCATACGGTAGCAGACTGTCCATCGGGATACTGATGCCGAGCAAGGTCTCGTCATACGAGTAGGGATCAAAACCTGATTGGCTTTCATGTAAGACTTCCACATTCGCAAGAACCACTGACACCGCGCGCCCCACTGGATACGGGCAGTAATGGGAGCTGCGTCTTCTGTTCCATACCAGCGCATCTTATGGCACCAGGGACCTGTAAATTCAGTGTGAAGATTGAAAGCCATGAAGATCTGAATGCCCGAGATGAACGCTAATGGTCCGTCCCCTTGCAACATAGCACTCCCAGTCTGACTCCACCACGCATGGAGATGTTGCATGTTGATGTGGCCGTAGCGCTGGATGAATTTCGGCGGCACCTGCCATGTCTGCGGGACCACCGGGACTTGAACTGCCGGTTCCACCTGTAAAGGCCGCGGCTTCGGGGGCACTGTCTGATCAGCTGCCGCCATGCGCGACGTCATCAAAAGCAGTTTCAAAATTGCACCATGAAGAGACCTGTGAAATGCAAGCGCTTGAGCCAGTCCCGCCCATGCCACCCAAAATTCGGGTGAGCGTCGTTGATTCACCTCGGCTGCCGCAAGGTCAGTGAGATGATTATGCCAATACGCCCACTCCTCAATTGGCCCAGAGGCCTGCGAGATCTGACCATGCGAAACCACTTTGAAAATTTGAACCATGCCTGGATCCAAAGAGCCTACCAAACTGTTCAATTGATTCCAAAGGTCCGAATGCGGCCGATTGCGCTTGAGCGGCAAACGGCGCAAGATTCTCCTGAGCCCTGAAACTACTCCTTGGCAGTCACACCAAAGCCTGACACGCTGTTGCCTCTGCGAGGCCCAAGTGATAGCTGCCAACACTGCCGTCAGCTCTGCCCTGTAGGGGGTTTGTATGATCCCATTCACATGACCTGCCAAAATCAGTCTGTTGTCAAGTGTTCCGACTCCTCCAGGCACCATTGTAATTGCCCAGGCCGCGAATCGGAGCTTGGGTTCCCTTGGATAAGCTCCCGATCCATCTGTAAACAAGTCAACCGAAACTTCACTTGCAACAGGGGGGACTACTGGTGACACCCGTGGAAATCCATCAGCCCGAAGCAGAAGCCCAACAAAGATCTCCCATTCAGGTAAGACGACAGGCCAACCATGGTCAACAAGACAGGAAGGAAGAGAGCCAACCACAGCAAGTTGCTCAGCTGTAAAGTGGCGACGACAGGGGGCAAAGTGGGGACATTCCCAGGCACGGTGGTGAAAACCATCTTTGGCAGTGCACCATGGACAAGTCGCAGACACCGAAGAATCAAACTTCGCCCTGCCATTTTGGGTAAACAGGGTACCGTCAAGGTGACACCGCAGGTAGACCAAATCCACGGGACCAAACTTGTGCAGGGCACGGTACAGTTCTGGCAAGTCCACCTGCTCACTGCCATTGAAGGTCGGTCGGTGGGCAACCTCATCAGCAAGGACACGGCCCCAAGAAAACTTGAAACGAAGCACCAATTCATCCCAGGCAACATGTGAGACACTGAAAGTGCCAAACCGATCCTGAACCAAACCTTGACCTCCCACTGCCCAGCCAATGCGGTGGAGCCGCGACAACAAAACAGAGGTGGGGCCATTGTGTGGCAGACCCTCCCCTCCCTGGGAAAACAATCCAAGCATGGATTCAAGTTGACACGCATTTCCCAAATCCCGAGCATCACGGAGGGTTTGAAGAATTGCCCAAGCCTCTGGATCGGTCAATGGCGAGGAAGAAACCAAATGGAGCATCGGGTTAGCACCCTTGCGATCGGCTCTAAGTGCCCGCATAGCCCCTGACCTGAGAACCCGAAAGTGACAGTCCCCCAAGTGAACCACAGAGATCCCATGTAATGCCCGCGGCCAAGCCATCATGTGGATAGCAGTCAGCTTATGACGGTATGGTCCCTGAGAAGCCCGCAGCCTCACCCAAACTTGTGGAAGCTTCACCAGCCGCTTTTGGAGCTCGGCATTGTGGCAATGCCTGGTAAAGTTTTGATGGGCACCAAGGTTTCGTGCCGCCCTGGCGACTGCAACCTGACTGGACCGAAACTCCTTCCTGGCCGATGCAGCATTGGACCAAACCCTGGTCTTGGAAAGGTCAAGAGCTAAATCCAGATGCTCGGTAAAAGTCTCGACTGCAGTCCAAGCCCTTTCAAAAACACTCGCATCATGGAAAAGAAGACCCCAGTCATCGACGAAGGTGCGCAGACAGACCGGAACATTTTGAGCATGAAGCCACAAATCCAAAATCCAGTCAACCACCACCATTCCGAAGACGGAGAAGGCACACCCTTCAGGCAGACCGCAGTTAGATGCCAACGGAGCCCCAACCGACTGACGAACCCGAAAACGGCGAGTTTGCTTGGAAACAAATCCAGCCCAGGCACGCAGGGAAGACTCAGGGAAGTGTAGCAGCGAAAGCGCATACCAAAGAGGCCCGTGTGGGATGTTGTTGAAAGCTTTCTGGATATCCATCAGTAGCCCATGAAGGCTCGTGCCATGGAAATACGACTGCTCCAAGGCTGTAGCAAGTTCATACCAAATGGCTTTGGCCTGACGGGCCG
>Ga0126342_10004703_pt1 | contig 23461 bp, 22 predicted proteins | sample Cyp1metagenome_FD_92528 | JGI IMG/M metagenome (GOLD analysis project Ga0126342, IMG submission 92528) | Coral microbial communities from Lord Howe Island, Old Settlement Bay, Australia - Cyphastrea 1 metagenome | ecosystem: Host-associated > Invertebrates > Cnidaria > Coral ...
TAATATGTTTTAATATGTTTTAATTCAATTAAAATAATTAAAGATAGCCAGTACCCTCTGAATTGTGATTTATAATTATTATAGATCTGGGGGAAGGTAACTGAGTGGATGTACCTAGTACCCTCTGGCAATTCGTTACAGTTTGCGCCAATTTTGAACTGGGCCATCCATGCCTATGAAACGAATTTCCAGGTCATTGTTGAGTCAACCGCGGTCAATGGTCAGTGAATGTCCCGTTTTTGGGCAATCTTGATTGATATAGAGAGAGGCTACATAGGTGAGAGTAGCAATAGATATTAGCCTCTGTGTTATCTATTGATTTCTATTCCCTAGCAATGAATATGAATCAATATCAATCAAAACGCTCTATTGATCTCTTTGTCAGGGGTTATATAGATTGATAGATCGTGTGATTCTATGTTGCAACAAAGTGTGAGATGGATTTCAATCACTAGGTTACGAGGCTGAAAACATAGTAACCTAAAAAAGATTGAGACGTAGCATGTACCCTTTTTGGAGCAACCTACCAAAATAATGACCCATCCGCACGAGACTGGATTGTCAACCAGGCAAGTCACATTTGATGTTTGTTTTTTCTCAATGTCGGTAGGAAGTACTGTAAACCATTCCGATTCTTTGTAGACCTCCCCCAAGTGTCAATGTGTTGGTGAATCCCCCTTTTCTTTTTTGTGATACTGTGGATGGAATAAATTAATAAATCCTGCACCAGTTGATAGATTACTGTATTTATAGGGTGTCACTTGAGGGTGAATACAACACTCATTCCATCTCATTCCTGTGATCCTTGATCCTTGCTCAGCTGGGCTGCCCTGCTGCACAGAAATCATCCACAGCAACCTGCAGGGAAACCAAGGGATTTTGGAAGCGTCCGTGGAACTTCTTCGAACTTGATCAGACAAATTCGAAGATCATATTTATGTAATTTATGTACCTATAACTATATAAACTTAAATATTGTAATAAATATATATATATATATATATTATATATATGCATGTCTATATGTGTGCATGGCTATAAACAGACAAATCGACAAATAGATAAATATAGATATATGATATAAAGGTAGATATTCATATTTATAATGACGTTGGCTATGAAATCTCTCACCGCATCCCAGTGGCATGGCCAAGGGCGCAAGCAATGCCACTGATGCCGCCTGATTGGACGAAGTTTGAATGGGATGTGCCCACTAATCAATGGGAATTCCCAGGATCCTAAATTGGAGGTACCTACCATATATAAGGCCCATGTAAGGCCTATGTAGTAAGGGAATATCCACCCATTTTAGGATCCTGGAATTCCCATTGAACTAAGATTGTTGTGGTTTTATTGATGTTTATTTTGTCTGAAAAAAAGGCTCTGTAGCTTGTTCGTCCCATTCTTTCAATGGGGATTTAAACATCAAGGAAACAATCATAAGTGTTACCATCTGGTTATTTAACATAGCCATGGAAAATGGCCCATTTATAGATGGTTTATCTATTAAAAATGGTGATTTTCCATGGCTATTTTAATAACCAGATGGTATGGAAGGTAATTGGATGTACCATGATGTACCCTCCGGAAATTTGCTACATGTCCTGGAAAATCACCATGTTTGAAAACCGTTTTTTTCTTGGAACTGAATGGGCCATGGCTTCCACAAACTACCAGGTACTGCATTGAGAAACCTTCGTCATTAAACCACTTGAAATATCGTTGTGTGTATGATTTGGTCAGTCTTTTGAGCTATCGGAATGGAAGGTAAAAGAAACATCTGGCACCAGGCGTGTGGGGCCACCACCTCAGTGTCTATCCCACAGGAGGATTTTCTTCTGATGCCTCCTGAGTCTTGTTTTAAAGCGCCGTCTTCTGCGAGTCGCACTACGGTGTTTAAATCATGATCATCCGCAGGTTTATTGGTTAGGTCATGTTAGGTCTTAAGAGTTAAGATGTAATAAGTCATGCAGTGATACCTGTTGGTTATGAGTTCTCAACAGTGATATCTGATATGTTAAGATGTAAGAAGTCAATATATTTGTCATAAAAAGTGATAATCTGACACCATCCCCCATTTTTCATCCCAAGACGCCAACCTTCTGCGGAGACTCCTTCGCAGACCTCATGCGGCCTCAGGGAAGGTGAAGACCCAAGCATCATGGGGAAATCATGCGTTTATAATGGGAAGATATAGAAGGGGATATATCTAGAATCTATATATCATTTATATACTAATGTGAATATATATATATATATATTACTCATATATATATATTACGCATACATATATATTATAATATTATATATATATGTGTGTGTGTGTGCGTGACATGTGTGTGTGTGCTTATCTACTATATAAATATACATACTGGGGATGGATAACGGGGAGATATTTTTGGGGATATTACAAGCATAGCTAATCTATGCTGATAGGGATATGATGGGAGATGATGGGGATACTACAATGGGGTACAACATTTAATACAACCATAGTTCTGGAAAACTTCGACGGTAAGGATTCACTAACCTAAAATGCTGACGCTAGCTGGTGCTGATCTTCGCCCAACGAATTTCGGAAGCCTTGGGCTTTACATGGCTCTACCATCTCTTTTATTGGGGGAATCACATGGAAAAGGGCAGCTGAGGCTGATCCAGCAGAATGATGCACAATGCTGAAAAAGAACGCTATTTTCCACTGACCTAAACTAATCTTATGAACATACACATGCTATGGCGTATGATGGCCTATGCTGTATGCTAGTATTATACATGTTACATGACCAAAACGATATGTATACAATTGTGCATATATATATATATAATTATGTGTATATATATGTGTGTGTGTGAATGCCAAACACGGTTTCAAGGACTTCAAGAGCATGGAGGATCATAAATAATGAAATAATGTATCTCTTGCTGGAAAGTCCGTGCGGTTTGAATTGTTCTAACGACATGTCTGTGACGGACCAGGGGACACTGCAGCTGTCTTTCGAAGCGGGCCAAGCTGCCAAACCCAATCCCTGCGTTTCAGTGGGGAGATCGATGGATATTCTGCTGCCATTCTGCTGCCATGTTGGATTATAGGAAGGTAGGCCATAAGCCTCTCCAAAGGCATCATTCCAAGGCTACTGAACCCCAAAGATTAAGGGGGAACGCTGCCATCACTCGCATGGGTTTTTCCATGCCACACATGCTGCTGCAGCTTTTTTTCGCAGCTGAAGAGCCCAAACGTTCAACAGCTACTAGCAGCCGCTGTTGCGCCACTAGCTTAACGTGCTGATCATGGTGTGACCTAGGATACGTCGGATACCTAGGCTCTGGGCATGCCCCAAGAGAGGTGTGGACCCAAAACTAGTTGGTCTACCCTGATTTTGGTCTGGAAATCTGCCAGGTGAAAGGTCTGAAATCTTGGGAAATACCCAGCATGAAGTGACAGTAGTGGCAGGCATGGCATTTGCCAAGACCGGTTCATAAAATTGAACTTGAAACTTCAAGATGCTAAAATCTTAGTTTCAACTGGTTGGTAGTTGAGCTGGCCTCAATGTCCTTATGTTTTGGTCATCCAACACTTCAAAATGGAAAGGAAGAGTGTTTGTTCATCGAGTTCACATTTCGCAGCATCAACCAAACATAACCAGTCTACAGTTTCAACTTAAAACAAAAAGTCACTCGCTTCTCACCTGTTGCCTTCAGATTCGAAGCCTTCGCTTGGCTCGTGTCGTCATCGATGTCATCGTGCGTCGCATCTTGCGCCTCTGCAGCAAACTTGGCATTCAATCGCTTCATTTTCCTCTCCTGAGCTGTTGTCCCTGCCAGGCAATCCCATACCCAGAGAATCCAGCGATATCATCATCATCAACAACATCATCATCATCATCATCATCATCATCCCGATCGTCATTCTCTGGACCAAAGCGCTTTAGGGATGTCGGCATGACCCTCCTAGCTTTATGGATCTTTGTGGTCATGTCTGATGAGGGGCACCAAAAAAAAAAAAAAAACATCAAAACCTGCCAGGCACCAACCCAAGTTACCTGAGTTAACTTGATATTCTGGGCGATGTCTGCTCGGACCTCCTTGAGATACGCCTCTCTTGCTGCAGTTTGAAGCTCTTGAAGATGTGCGGCTCGTTCGGCCCGCCGCTCTAGGAGATCCATTGGGCTTATCCGTCGCATCCATGTTCGGATGCCCTCCATAGTTGCAACCCCCGAGGGCTGTGGAGGATGCCCCTACGACTTGGAACCAGAAACGGGATGCCCTCTGAGACTCTGGTGATGCCATGGAAATGCCGTGCTCAATATTGTCCCACGTGGAAGTATAAAATGATATTAAACATGTTCCGTTGCTATTCAATATATCCTCTTAGTACGTTCCCATTCAACCAACCACCCCCCAATATGGGTATGGGCCAAGTTCTTAAGCATAGAAAAATGGAATGCTTCAAGACTAGTAATGAGCAGCTCAATAGCTTCCACATTCTCAAGATTTCTCAAGTGGTTGACCCATACCCAGCAGCTGATGATTGGCAATCTATTGGATCAAACAGTAGACTTTCCCGCCTTGTTTTCACTCTTGGTCTCCAAATAACTACGAGCCACACCTCGTTTTTTCATGGAACTTTATTTTGGTATTGGTATTGGTGGTTCCCCCCATATGTTTCATGGCATTTCTTCATGGAACTGTATGGGATATTCGGGGTTCCCATTCGGGGGTATCAGCTCGCCGGGAAAAGGTTAGCACCAAGAGGCTGGTAAAGTCAGCAGAAAGCTTCCCCAGCGACTCCTCAACAGCAAGGGCAAAAGCAATCTCAGGGAAACATGTTTAAAACAAACATTACATATAACACATAAAATTATATATATATATATCTCTACAGTAGTCTTTAAATATATTATAATTATCATATATATGTATATGCCTGCTAAACCTGACACCTAAGAATTCCCGGGGCACCACTGAATAGATGTGGCAGTGTGTCAAAACCTTGTACCACTGGTGAACATCAAAATAACTGGTAAATGGATGTTCATCCCACTAAAAATGGTATCTATAGGTATTGACCCATACCCATGTATGTGTAACGATTTATCTGTCTATGACAACCTTGGTCCCAGTCCTGCAGGTCATGCACCTCTCTAAGACCTGCAACGAAGAACACCGCTGAGCCTGGTGCTGATCACTGGTAGCCCCGAATGAATCAACCATGGTTTACTAAGGGCTTGACCCAAAAAAAAATGCTGCGGAATTTCTTTGGTTATAACTTAATGATAATTTTATACTGGTTAATAGTGTTTCATACTGGTGAATTATGACTAATGCTGATGAATGGAACTATCCTCTGGTGTCATCACACGTGGGAAATCCGCGAACCCCCCAGAAACCATGGTGGATGCAGGGGATTAAAACCCATTTTGGGGACCCGGCTACAGGGGGTGTTTAATATGAATAGGGATGGGATTGCGCTTCATTAGTGGGTTAATTGTCAAGATTATACATGTTCTGGATAAATTACAACGATTCACGGACCTGAAAACAGGTCCCTATTCACTGCTTCCTACGTCCAGCCGCTCTCGCGAAGCAGAAGAATGCAATAAAATGGGGACGGTACCCCTTGCAAACCGCGATTTACAGTGCATATTTTCCAATACAGTACCTAATAACACATAAAAGCATGAGCCAAAATGGTGCACACCTGAAATTGGAGGGTTGAATAGCTTCAATACCCCTATTCATATCATCAGCAATAAAACATGGAAATCTTGGATCCACAATGCCATAAACATGGGGACTTAATATCACATCATGGTGTAGGACGGGATACAAATGTGGGACTAACCCAAAACAATGTGGGAAATATTGGGAAATGATACTAGCGGTAAGAATCCCATCCCCCTAATATCAAATACCACTCTACAGTAGTGGTTTCGTATATATATATATAATCATATATATATAATCATATATATATAATCATATATATATAATCATATATATATAATCATATATATATATGCGGGGTCTGAGGCACAGAAAGGTCACGTCTTTTTCAGCATCTTCATGTATCTGTCACAATTTTTCACAATTGTTTAACCATTTTTCACCATTGTTTCACCATGTTCAAATGGCTAAAAGTACCTCAAAGTCAACCCATTTTGTTGACCCCTCCGCCCTCCACATGAACCCTGAGCGACGCCAGCCCCCAAACTTGGGGCGCCTGAAGCAATGGCATGCAGGCCGCATATGGCACTACCAAGACTCACCAAGCTACCTGGCAGAAAAACAATCAATAGAAATCTCCTTCGGTAATCTATTGATACTAATAGTCCATGATGTTTAATCATGGTTATCAATAGAAAAATCCTCTGGCCAACGGATTGGTTTAAGGGAAAAATCTACCGGACACCATCGTTTTTATCATGAAATAAGGGATTCTGGCCATTTTTCCCATAACCAATTCCGAGAATTGGAAAAATATGGTTTTGATGAACCAACAACCAACAGTTGCGTGGGCATGTGTGTTTTTACTGGGTTTGTCCATTTTATTACTGTTTTGATGGGTGTGTAACCTGCAAAACTTCTGGACTTTAGCTGGATTGATCCTTCAAAACTGGCTATGTAAGCCAAATAAATGCTGCTTCTGTGGTTCTATAGCTCCAAGAGGTAGACATCCGATCGATTCATGACTTAGGCAGTGATGCCCAGTTTTGGGCATCTCTCTCTCTCTCTCTCTCAGTTTTGGGCATCTGTTCAGTTGCTATTTTTCTGCATCAGTGCTCTCAGTAGCAGAATCTAAACAGTTTGGAGGTATCTAAGGCTGCACGTAGGGTTTCACCACTGAACGCTCAACTCATAGAAGAGTCAATGTTGGAGGCATCATGAAGCATCAAGTGCTTCAAAGAAACCAAACCCAATGATCAACCCAGTTGGGGGAATGGGAACTCATGCCATAAATCAGGGCAAGCCCCGAATTTCATACCCCAAATATGGAGCCCTACGATAAAAGGGACTTGTAGCTGGTTAAGTCATTCTGTTCACATTGAATCCCCCTTAAAATCGCACCATATAGCACCCATCCTCCACCATTGCAAGTGCGTGACTGCACAATACATCACATTAATAGGGACCCATGAGCCATTGGGGTGTTAAGAAATGTAAACGGAGGATGGGGCTGTTCTCTGATTAGCTGCTTGGTCTGGACTCCTGTTTTTTATGTGACCCCAAAAATGTACAAAAAATACTACGGGACATGATATGACATGATGATGAACCAGCGGTTTTCTTGTCACAAGATTGGTTAGCACTAAACGGATCTGAACTAGCCATCCCAGCTTTACTCAGCTAATCGATGCCCCTTTCCGCAGCGCCATGCCAAGCCATGCCTGTCACTCCGAACGACAGCTCCACCAACGAGAACCTGATGTCTTTGCGCCAGGAAATCCAGGAATCCAGGCTGTCAACTCACCCAAAATGTCAACTCGCTGTGTGCTGAAAAAGCCAGCTTGAAGACATGGCGATGAAACACGATCCATGCTGAAAACACGTTGGGCCATGCTTCATGATTCAGCTGGGTTTGTCTGAGGAAAAGCCACCAAATCCATCGCTGAATCACCATTGTCCCATCAAATGTCATTCAAATGTCCATTTTGGGCCCATTTTGGGCCCATTTTGGGCCCAAAATGGGCCCCAGCCCGGTGGCTTCCCGCCAGTTCTCGACCAACTGAGTAGCTGGGCTTCCGACACCACACCCATGGCGATGCCAGGAGCCAAGGTGTCAGGGTGGCATCTAAATTCTCCCAGAAATATGGGACATTGTATGGCCAGTTTGATATAATATGATGCACATGCATGTATAAATGTATATATGCATCTATATATATATATATGTTGTACTATATATATATATGTGTGTGTGTTATACTATATATATATATGTTATATTATATATATGTGTTATATATATATATATGTATACGTGTGTGTGTGTGCGTGTGTGTCATTAATATGTATATAACGCAAGTAAACAAAAGCTCGTTGGTGATCGTTGGTGGCTGGCTGCCCATCCGGAAAAAAAAGGCTAGTCTAGGTAAGGTAAATCATACAACTTCATCCAAGAAAGGCATGGATACATCAGGCCCGCCAGAATTGCGATGCTACTTGAGCTCTTGAATTCAAGAAAAAAGTTGGATCAATTTGGTGACCAAGACCATTTCCAGCATGTCTACGCAGCAAAATCCCTCGTGCATATCTTATTTTTTGCTTCCTCCCATGATGGTGCCATCACCTTTTCCTGTGGTCTGGTGCCATGTTCAAACGACCTCCGAGTCGTCTTGAACCAGACGAGAAAAGTGGATGGTGACTCCCGGGAGGATTCCCGCATTGGTGTCTTATTCGCTGGTATGTTTGTGTATACATATATAATATAAACATATAAATATTAATGTGTGTGTCCTATATCTTCGATACTCTATCTCTATATAAACAAAATATAATTATATATTTATATAATTTATATGATTATATATATGTGTGTGTAGAATATTCATGGCTGGATCCTTTCACGCAACAGTGGAGACCACTTCAGTTGCCATGCAATACCAATATATATCTATACATATACATATACATATACATATACATATACATATACATATACTATTGATGCATTTATCCGCGCCTAAAGAAGGTCAGCAAATGATGCAGGACACCAAGGCCTTCAATCAACGATCAAACGGCACCACTTGAATTTTGACCCGTTAGGCCATCCCGAGAATTAATGCTTAGGTTCTCCAATTATCTTCGAATAGTGGATTAACATGCGGATTAAGATTTATTTATTAGATTATATGGATTTATACGGTTCATCATATAACAGGGGATAAACCTATATATCAATGATTATCAATGGTTCAGACTATATATATATAGGATTAACCCATGGGGGGACATCGTGGTAAATCTCTACATCTCCCTGAGCAGCCTTTCGCACCGTGCCGCGTTAAGCGTCTTCTTTTTTGCGATTTGCGGTGTTCCGTCGAGAAAAGTCTGTCAGCCTCTTAGGGTTTCTCTCAAGGGTGTGTCTGAAAACGGGCTAAGCCCCGAAATTGCCAATTTAATAGGGAAAATGGAGATGAAAATGGTGCTTGACCCATGGAATTTTCTCAGAAAACTGCTGATTCACCATGGATTTCACCACTTGGATCTTGGATGACTCGGGGTATTTTCAGACAAACCCACAACGCGCTGACCTCTTCAAAATTCTCGCCTCACGCTAGTCGTGGGTCGTCGATGTCGTCACGGTCACTGCTTGCTGACCTCTTCAAAGTTCTCACCTGGAAGCTGATGATCCCCAATAGCTTCATGGTTTATTTCATGGTTTATTTCATGGAACATCCCACAGAAAAATGGATGATTTGGGGTACCCCGTGGTACCCCCCCCCCACTTTTACATGATGTTACATGATGTTGAATTTATTTTATGACATTGTCATACTAACTTCGCTGGCACACTTTGGGCTTCAGACCTGGCTATCCATTGAAGGGAACCATGAGTTTGGTTTCTTGTGGTTCACTTTTACCAATCTTCGTCGCGATTTAGGTGCTCCACTTTTTGAAAATGCAAGGTCAGAAATCCAGTCCCAGTCACTTCGAGATGAAAACTAATATGGCTATGGATCAATACCTATTAATACCATTTTTAGGGGGATGAACATCCATAAATCCCAGCTATTTTGATGTTCACCAGGGGTACAAGGTTTTGACACACTGCCATATATGAGAACCATGGAAAACCAAACAGCTCAGCACCCAGAAACATCTCTGGATCGCCAAGAAACCGATGTCGGGGATGTCGTCACCTGCCACAGCTTGGATCATCCCAATACCGCGTCGTTGTGGTTAGCGATGGAAAATGGGGGATTTCCATGGGATATTTATGGTGTTTTAATGGGATTCAATGGGATATATGATGGTTATCCTCTGGTAAACTAACAGTTTGCTATTGAACATCACTATCTTCAATAGGTAAGTCAACTATTTCTATGGGCAATTTTCAATAGCTTTTTGTATGTTTACAAGACGGTACATGTTCCCGGTACATCCCAATGATCTCCCGTTATTGGATGACAGCTATATCCTGTGAAACATGATGTTTTGACGTGGCTATGTTAAATTACCAAAGGGTAACTCCACTTACCTTCCCCAATTTAGTGGATGATTCAATCCGTACAAATGAAAAATGAGGATCTCAACTTCGTCCTATCAAACTTAGATGATATCTCCCAGTTACATCCTCGTAGCAGATCCTTTGATGAACATTTGGATCAGTAAATCCCTGTAAAACCCCCATCATTGGGATGCAACCGCCAATATCTTGGGATTAAATCCCTATAAATATGAACCATCTTAACATCAATATGAGGATATTCGTATTCTATATCCCCTCCATTTTTTAAGCACCTATATTAATGTCCCAATTAGATCTGGGTAACTTATAATATTTCACAAGCTTGAAACTTGCGGCCAGCATCGGCCAGCTACGAGGATGATTTGCAATCTAACCATTTTTCCAGGGTTCGGTCAGAGTGAGGTCACTCGTAAATTTACTCAAATGATCCAATATATCCCATACACTATACCCATATTACCACTTTCAATGTTCACCACTCGTCACCAGTTATCAGCACTAGTAATCCATTAATTCCATGACTCCGTGATTTTCTCATGAGTTCCATTACCCCCTGGTAAACGTTTACAGTTTGCTATTGAAAATGACCATAGAAATTGTGGATTTTCCCATAAAATGGTGATGTTCTATAGTTACCCTCTGGTTATTTAACAGTTCGCCATGGTATAGATGGCCCTAATCGAAATAGATGCTTTACTGTGTTTAATAGCATGGCGATTTTAACATTTTCCATGGCTATGTTAGTCATAACCAGATGGTAATCATTATTAACCATCATTAACCATCATTAACCATATATTAACCTGGATATTAACCATATATATTAACATCAACATCAATCACCACAACAGGAAACCACAACCGATCCCCGATATCGCGGCCTCCTGGAGCCTCAGGTGCCGCCTTGAAACCTGCGGCGAATGGCTGGTGGTTGAACGGAGTAAAAAACACCACGGTTTAACGGAAGAAATATGGTGTTGATGTCGTCGGAGTAGTTTTTTGAATGTTTTTTTTGAGACTTATGGTGATCTCATGTAGAGTCTGCCGTTTTGATGTCTTGGGTGGATTTTGGTGGTGATTGTTTGAGGATGCTGGAGGAATGACAATTGATGTCGCAAAGACGTGCAAAGTCATCCTTTAAATTTCTTGGAGGCCTCACTTCGTGGGCGCCCAATCTTTTACTTGACGTTATTCCGGACAAAAACCGGGAGTGAGGAACATTAAGAAACAGTCAGAAACTACCCAGCAAGCCCAACCCATATGGTTTCGGGCCACACAAACACGCGCGCCTTCAGCGATTCTTCTCAAATTCATCAAGTTGTCTGCTCCAAGCCTTGGTTGGAGTCGGAGGCCCCAGCTTTTTGGGGGGACCTTGGGATTGGGTATGTCCTGAAGTTGGCATGTGCAGGTCAACCATCCACCACATCCAAGTTGACGGCCGCGGTTATGCACCAAGGGGCTGATTGATGATTCCCGGCAAGAGTTCCTTGGAAGCACCAGACAGGCGGAAAAGTGGCACTTGCAGCTTCAGGGGACAAGTTCTGCTTGGGCTTCCAAACCTTCCCTAGCACAGGCTGTCTCCCTCTCTTCCACCCTCTCCAAGAGATCCAAAGCACAAGGGATATCAAGGGGGTGGCCAAAACCCCCTTAAGGCCAGGATCCTCTAAACGCTTGTTCTCTGGCTGTCCACTGATCACCTCGTCAAGATGCAGGTCGTGGAAATGATCGTGGCGCAAAACTTCTGGTCAATGTTTGCATGTGTATTTCTATGTATGTATGCATGCATGTATGTATGTATGTATGTATGTATGTATGTACACGTATATAATATATATATATATATATATATATGTGTGTGTGCATTATATCTTAAATATATATTATATTGAATATATAATGATATTATATATATATATATTATTATATATATAGCTATGTGTTATATTATCTCTCTCTTTATATTATATATACCATATATTGTATATTAAATATTAAATGTTATGTATCATTATACATTATACATTATATATTGTATAGTTTACATTATTAATTATTATACGTTATATATTATGTATTATATGCTATATTATATATATATATATACATTATACATTATAGATTATTGATAATATATATATATATATGTGAGGATATATGGGTGTGTTTATCATGTGGGAAGCCTCAAAAAGATAGAAAAGTAAAATCCTGCCTATCTTTCCGCGGGTTGCTACGCAGTAAAGCTGTGATATCTGGTGATCCGCTCTTAATCAGTAACAAGACTTCCCAATCCATGAGGCTGTGTCCATCTCTTGTCTCTTGCAATTTTGAAGGCAACTCCCGAAACCCAAGTCTAGAACTTTTATGAACTTTTGGAAGGCACATATGTTCAATGTCCATTCTGGGTTTCTTGTTGGGAAGTACCACTGCCTACTAAGGGCAGGCCATGATTATTTTCAACAACAATGTCATAGTATGTAATGGTTTGCTAGACTCCAAGACTCAAGTAGGAATTTCATTAAAATCAATATATATATATATATGTATATATACATATATGCATACATATATCATACATGTATATATATATTATTATTATTATTGTTATTATTATTATTATATATGCACATACATATATATACAGTATATACATACAGGAATCCAATGGGACCCATAGCTTTCCATCGCTTTCCCGTTTCAATCCAGGGCACGTAAGTGTTGGCGCCCACGGCGGCCTGGACCTTCGGGGTATTGAAATGAAGCCTGAGCTGGGCCGTTGGGGGATCCCTAAGATATACGAAATAGTGAGATAGATGTGTAATGATATGCTATCTAAGGAATAATAACAATAATATGTTAATATTAATATTCATATTGTATAATCATTGCATCATATTCTATAATTCATATGTTATAAACAATTTGTAGATGTGATGGTAGAACTCTTCATAACAGGGAATAAGTCTCAATAGTCATCAACCCACAGGGCTTTTGAATCAAGCAGCACGCCGCCATTTTCAGTGAACATGTTCACCTCCTCAATACCTGGCCGCTTAGACCCGGCTGTCCCCACAACCGGGAAAAACCCCCGGCCAATCCGGTGCGCCTGGGATGTTGTTGAGGCCCAATCGCTTCAAATGGGCCTGGAGTTGCTTCTCATCTGCAGAGTTGGCCTGATGTTTCACCATCTTTCGACCTCAGGATCCAACATCGCTCAAAAAATGGGTTTCTCTCTGAAAATACCCAAAAAAAAATCATGGTCAATCAGTCAAATCATCATTTTTCCCCAGAAGTTACTAGCCTTTTTGGTGTTTATCTCGGATCACCAAACACCGCCCCAGTGAGTGCTGGGCTTCCCCGACGTCGGGTGGTGCCCTTGCCACCGGTGCGCACAGCGTCAAACTTCTGAGCCAACTTGGCGCGGGCTGCCATCACCTCCTAGGCGGGACTTGAGACCCCATTTTTACCAATTGATGGCTTATGATGGGTTATGATGATGGGTTTCATGGGTTTATTATGGTTTATTATGATGGGTTTATTATGGTTTATTATGATGGGTTTAATGGGTTGGTTGATGATGAGTAAGAACCCTGTGAAAATGATGTGAAAATCACGGATTGCTACCAATTTTGCCGAGTTTGACAGCTAGTCATCACATCTTGCTAGTTTGAGGATAACCCCAACAAACTAATAGTCATGGTTTATGATGTTTATTAATCCAGATAATGGCGAGCTGGGTCGTAAGTGATGGGAATTTCAAACGCAGTTGTCCCATCCATGGGAATTGCATTCAAAATTGGGATCCCACCCAGCAGCCGGATTCTGACCAGCTAGCGACAAAGCAAACAGGCTCAGGTCCTAAAGATCCATCAGCATTGATGAAAACTCCGCGGTTTGAAAGAAATGCTCAAATCCACAATTCATATCTGGTTGGTGGTAAAACAATGGTTAAGAAATGCCCAAGTGAGCCCAGTCGTCTTCATGCCGTCACTTTAAAGAACAACAACTGGGCGCAGGCTTCCCCCGCCTCGGATTGATTCATCTTGATGAACCTGCATCCAACAAGTCACCATCAACCTGAATTCAAAGATCATACCAAATGAGCACATTTTGAGAAAAACAACTCCAATAGGCAAATCATAGTCCAAATCCATGGTCTGGATTTTTTTGCTGGTTCCAAGCCTCCAAATGTTCAGCAAAGATCCTTAAAAATGCTCCCCGGTTTCGCCTTCTCTTCACTTTTTCTTGGAGATCACAAGAGAAAACCGCCTCGATACCCATGGTTTTCTCATGGTTTTCCCATCAGTTGGAGTTTCTGGTGAAACCGACCTTTTTGCCCCGGTTTTTTCCACTGAAATCCATGGGATACCCGTGGATTTCGATCCCAGCCAGCCTCGGAACGTGGGTTGGCCGGAAAGTCGGCGCGGTGTTTGGAAGCCACAACGGGGGGACTCGGAAGCCACCAGCTTCTGTGCTGCGGGGATCACATGATCATGGGCTTTTTCAACATGGCCATGTCCAACAAGAAAACGATTTCTTCATTGTTTGGGTGTCAACGCTTTTGGATGGTGAGAATCCTGTAGCTTCTTAAGATTTGTCAAGTATGATAGAATGTATATATGAGTAGAGTGGCCGCTGGTTTATGTTTGAATATGTTTGATATGTTCCAACGGGCCATCGATTTGATCAGAGTTCATCCGCAACAGGCCATCTTAATTATTCAAAAATGGAAAATTATGGCTGTAAGCTACTGTAAACAAGTCAGCTAACCGAAGCACATGCCACATGCATCCGAAACATGAAAGGTTTGCAATCCCTTCATCGCATCGGTAGCAGCTTTTAGCCCTTAAGACATTTCAGATCTGAGATGTCTAAAACATTACTAGAAAGTCTGAAGAGACAAAGCCATCGTTGCTACCTTGGGGGTTCTGCAGTAAGTTTTCAGGGATGCAACGACTTTCCGCAACGATTTTCCCGCCCTTCGGGGGTTCCTGGCTTCGCCTGCTGATTCTCAGCAGGTGAGACTCTGGCAATGGATGAGACCAAGAGGTGTCCCAACTTCTGGATGATCCAAATAGAATTTTCCGGTAACTCATAGGGTGACTAGTATGTAAAATATGTAAATCAACTAAAGGATTGTACATCTCAGGTCCAAAACTATGGTAAATTCAACAATGAACACATATCCAAATCCAAATCTATCTATATCATGTCTATCTATCGATCTATCCATCTATCTATCCACATGTCCTTCCAACATTAAAAACGTTTCTCCTGTGCACAGGTGCTTCTAATGGTGCTATCATAATTGCGATGCTCGTGCCATTGCCAGGAACAGGAACAGATGGAACAGCATCAAAGCCCATGATACCCTCTGGTAATTTAACATAACTATGGAAAATCACCGTTTTTAATGGGAAAGCTCACTATAAATGGCCATTTTCAATAGCTATGTTAAATTACCAGAGGGTATCTGGTTTCAAATAGTGAAGTTGGATGTTTTGATTTTTGGCTTCACCCCATCCCCACATCCGCAACTCATCGGCAACTCGCCGCCCAGCGCATGGCAGCTTTGGCCAACGGAGGGCGCTATTGGAGAAATGTCACACGGGCATCGTGGGCATCCAAATTGAACCACTCCAACCGGGGGATACCACGGATTGACTCATTGCGGAAGACTTTTACTTAAAGAAATCACATCTTCACATCTGGAGGCCATTGGAAATTCACCCTTTTAATAATTTTAAGATATTTCAAGAAACCAAATCTGGCAGTTGAGCGACCATCGGCCCTCCAGCAATTCAAGCTGGCAGTCAGAGATCCATGCTGAGCCAGTTCGAGGGACCCCCGAATGACCAGGACATTGATATTGGCCTACATCAGCCTGTCTCAAAATTTGGAACCTCTAGGAGCTCAAAGAAAATAGATCCACAAAAGGTCTGTTTCATGGAAGGGTACTCTTAGTCAGAAATTCCTTCTAGATTGATCCCTTGACAGGAGACGCGCCCCCGTGCTACAACAGGGTCTGTCCATTGCCACGTTAAACCCCAAGTTTCGGATCCCCACCGCCACATTCAGCAGCAGCTCGTTTTTGTGCCAAGCTCACCAACCTGCAGGAATGATAGGAAATCCTATAGCAAAACCATGCAAAACCCCCCTAACATATGGCTTTCCGGTGAAGATTTTACCTTCAACCAATGCGGTTTTTTTGACCAACCAAATCCGGGGGATTAACATGGTTTAACTGACAAACAGAACAGGAGGAAAACCCTCCAAGTATCTTCAAAAAACAAAGGCGGCAGTTAGAGATCCCTGAATTCCAATAGGAGAACTCAGTATTCGAAACACAGCATGCCGCGCCTGACAGTTCCCCATCGAAGAGCGGTATGATGCGTTCCCGGTAGCCATCGAACCTGCACAGCTCACCCACGCAACTTTCAGCGACCCTAAAGTGAAAATTCCATGAAAAGCATCCGAACATGGGAAATGAAAACCATTGAAATGACGATTCTTGCTCATTATTAGCGATTAACCATCCCACACATATGACATAGCCATGGAAAATCACAATTCTTACTAGGTAATCCATCTATTTCTATGGGCCATCTATACCATGGCTATGTTAGTCATAACCAGAGGGTAACAATCCCACACAACTGGGTACTCCCGGCGGCCGCTCATCGTGCTGACTCTGCCAGGTCAAGAACTCGAAACCTGCGGTCGGATCCTTTTTCTAGGAAAATGATGGAACAAATTATGGAAAATCCCCAGTTGTTGGTGGAAAATCCCCAGTTGTTGGTGGAAAAACCCCAGTTGTTGGTGGAAAATCATGGAAAATCCCTAGTTTTTTCATGTTGTTTGCGTCCAAATCAGCTCATGTTCGATTGCTCAGTTTGATGATTCCCTCGATGATTCATCCGAGAAGATTGGAGGATTTAAGCGAGAATGATCCAATTTTCCACTGCGTAGCTTGGTAATTTCCATGTGTTGTTTATCTTTGTTTTGTGGGGGGAAGTTATCTACAAATTGGTCAACACGAGAGGTTTTCCAGCGAGCAAAGCTTGGTTTTCTTAGAGGCTACCTGAAACCATGGTGAACCGCAGTGTGGGCACAAATTCATCAAGGATTCCAAAGCCAGATGGTGAGTTCAAGGGGGGCCCAGGTTAAGATGGTTCAGGTGCTTTCGCAGTTCCATTTAGTTCATTTATAGTGGGAATTGTAGAGCAATTTCCCACCATACCTGGGTTCATCTGGGTTCACAACAGCACGATCTTAGTGGAATTTTGCGGCGTTAATGACTTGATGCAGCGGTGCCCCTTCCAGATTTGGGTTTCCCTTACTCTCCATCCAGCAAGGGGACTCTACCAGCCCATAAAATGGTTTCACGATCTGTGTTTCTTGGATGTATGGGTTTGTCTGTAATAGGAACCCCTTGAATCCACTGGTTAGTCATCAGTGTCCCTCTTAGAAGACCATAACTGGTGGTATACCCCATTCTCTCAAAATGAATCTTAAGTTGATTACCTCTCCCATCATATATAAATACATATTTATATATATAATATATAATATATATATATACATATAACATCCCCATTCTATGGCCACTTTTGCCAGGTTTCATAGCCCATCATACCCCACCCCCATCCAGGGAACAGAGCAGGAAGCGCTGGGCTTCCACTTCATTCGTGAAGACGAAGACCAACTTGCGAGACCTGAATCCACCACAAATCGTTGATGATTTGGGGATTTTTCATCCAAGATCATCCCAATTCTGGAATGGAACACACGGAGGCCAGACACTGCACGGGCTGCCAGCAGTACCAGGATATCAACAACCCCAAAAAAAACGGATCTCATTATCTCATCAAAGCAAAATCGCCATTCTACATGCCCATTCTATCCACCGTAGATTGATATTTCGGGATCTAAGAGATCCAAGTCCAGCAGCACGAACTCGACGATCACAATGTGCTCCTTGGTGAAGGAGCTGCATATGTGCCGTGTTTTCCAGCGCCTCAACCACTATTACAATGTAGGAAAGTTAAACAGCAGAGATTCCAAACATGTCCAAACACAATCCAAGAAGCCAAACCAAAGAAATCGCAAGGATACAACCTTAATTTATCAGCCGCTGGTGTCTTTTTGCAAAAAGTATGACCCGAGCTTTCTCAACCATGATAGCATTCGAGACCTTGTGGCTGAAGAGAATCTTCACTAGGCACTCAAGGCACACAAGGTTCCCGTCCCCTACTAAACATCATTTTTATGGGTCTTGAGTACCATTATTATATTTCATGATTGTCATCATTGTTGTCACTATCATCATCACTGGCAATATATTCTTTGGTTGGTGGTTTCAATCCTGTGAAAACACATAAATGTTAAGGGAAAATGATCCACCAACCAGATTACTTTCATTATCATTACTGCAATAAATATCGTGATTTCTATAGTATCGATATTATCAGTCCTACTATTGCCATTCCTCTTGTTATACCAAACTAATGTGATGCATATTAATTATGATCATTAATGTGGGTAAAACAATAATAAACCATCCCCCAAATCACCATAAATAGGTGGTATAAACCATGCGCAAATGGGTGGCTTATTATTATTTTACCCACATTACTAGTATTCTTATAATAATAATAAGCCTACTTATCTGTTATAAACATTATGCTGATAACAAGAATACTAGTAATGTGGGTAAAATAATGATAACTGATAACAGTATTACTATACTTATCTGCCTTGCACCCAGCATCCGTCTCTGGGAACGGATAGGAGGTGCGCGGATGATGCTCCGCCAGGTGCAAATGATTCGCCCGGCGCTTCACAACTCCTGGGGGTTTTCCATAAATGTGGCCCTAAAATTGGATGGTTTATGGAACCCAAAAAACCATGGAAATGGATGATATGTGAAATGCATGATATCTAAAGTTTAAGGGGATCCATCATTTAAATGATTTTCTGTGGAAGGCCTCATATACTTGTGTCTGAAAATACGGGATACGAAGAAAGTGGCCATTGAATAGACGGCGTATGACGATAAATCATTGGATTTTGAGGTGTGTATATATAGATATAGATATACCCACTGATATGGGGGGTTATGGGGTAAATATGTATATGTATTATATATATATGTGTGTGTGTGAATATATAGAAATATATCTCCAAAGTGATTGGGTGTATTGTCAAAATTACATAAAATTACAGGTGATATACATTGATATACTAAGTGTAACCCAACTCTTGTGGGGGTAGCGGCTCCCGACAGCTCGGAAGTGGTGACTGGTGAAGGTACTGTGGACCAACAGCTGCGACCCATACGACCCAAATGTGGAATGGAAAATGAAAAACATAGTTCAAACCTTTTGGCAGCTTTAGCTGCATAAAAATCCCAGGTATATGTTTTCATCATGTGTTTACAGTCTATGTGGCTTCACCCTCATCTCCAAGCTAAGAACAAAAATGCAAAAATGTTGCATTCCAAGCTGCTATACATCTTCCTGGGGGTCCGAGCGCGATCGAGCCAGGTTCAAGAAAATCCAGTTGAGACTTAAATTGGACGTGATTCCACGCGGATTCGATCGGAAATTCATGGCTTTGGTTGAGATCGTTGGAAAACCTGGGACTTCCGATCACTAAAATCCCCTTTGATTTGACCGCGCCAGATGGTGCAAAGCCAATAAACGATCCCCCAATATACTGTCATAAATGGATGGTAAATATCATCCCCAAATGGTAGGTTTCTTCTTGGGTTTACCACAGTATACATAAATTTGGGACTACTGGAGTGTGTAATCTTGAAATAAGCCAGACATATCACAACATTCACAACAACCATATCACAATTGCCAGCCACACTACGGGTAACCCGCAACAAACCGGCAGTTTTGTTCCCGTCCAGGGGCGTGACGTTCTTCAACCTGGCGGAAGCTGAGTCTAACGAGTGAAGTTGGCGGATGCTACCAGCATCAACAAAGCAACCAAAACATTAAAAGACATGTGGAAATGTGGTCTATCAACCAACAAAAATAGGATTTGATGAAAAAAAAAAAAGGGCTGAACTATGATATGGACATCACTCCCCATCTCCATCTGAGCACAGTGTCCAAAACCTAACTACCAAAATAATGGTTGGCCTGTGGAAATGCACATGTTGGACTATGACTATGACAGACCGATATAACGGGTACCGCAGTATAACTAACACCCGGAAAATCATCATCAGTCATTATTCACCATGATTTTTTGTTTGCGTGCGCTCTCCCCACCATATTTTTGACGGTCGAGAAATCCTACAACGGATCTTGAAAACACTATTAAATATGCCATCAACCATCATTTAGCTAGCATGTATCAATTGTATACTCGTGTTTGCTGGTGACAATCCGCAGGCGGGGTTCTGAGAATAGATACCACGAAAATTTCAATTGATGATCCATGTTGATCCTATTTCCCAAATGAACATTGCCATTTTGGAGGAAAAGAAACCATGGTATACCAGCATTTTTTTTAGACACCCAAATTACATGAAGTTGGTTACATATCCCAGTATTGGATACCCCTCCACATTGAATTTTCCAGTTTTTGCTAGCTAAAATCCATCTAGATAGTTGTTAAATTCTATTTAAATATTTAAATCCCATTAAAGTTGGCTATATCCCGATGTTTGATGCTTCAAAACTCTATGTGATGCCGAAAATCACGTTAAATATATATAGATAACCCATAATTATACCATGTGAGAACACGGTCTATGCGGTTTGTTGATCTCACCACTATTGACGGCATGGTTTGATGACCATCCGCCAAAAAAACTTCTCAATTTGCCATAGTTTTGACTAGGCCGCATATATGTCATATATTTACATAAATGATTTACATGATGATCAAATCCTGTTTGCTTTCATGAAATCACTATATATTGGTTGCTGGGTGTTTACCCATGGGTTTCCCCATGGGATTTGGGTGTAGAACAGTTTTTGGATTTTTTTTTGCCTCAGGTTTTGGATTTTTTATTTTTATTTTTTGCTTTCTTTCCCGGTGCCATTTGCCTTCCATGGGATTTCATGGTTGGACCATGCTGGTTGGGCCCTGAGCCCAGGGACGGAAACTCCGCGATGCAGTTGTCGCAGCCATAGTCCACTTTCAGCGACGTGAAGCCGGGCATCAACTGACAATGGCTGTCCACATACTCCTGCAGTTGGGATGGTTCATCTATGGTTCATCCATGGTTCATCTATGGTTCATCTACGGTTAATCTCCTCAGGTATCATCAAACATGGCAATCTTATGATAATTCTGAAATCCCCCCATAAATGGAGGTATAGCTGGGAAAATCAACTATCAATGGTGGATGTTCCATGATGTTTGAGTACGACTAGACAAGTTGGGACAAAATGCCATATGGCGTGTGTCGGAAAATGTGTCATATACCATGATATACACCCCAAAATGGTCATCTTCATTGGGCAAATGATGGAAAATGAGAATACCCTCTGGTGAACATACAAAAAACTATGGAAAATCACCATGTTTAATGGGAAAATTCACTATAAATGGCCATTTTCAATAGCTATGTCAGTCATTACCAGAGGGTAAACCAATGGGTTTTTGGACACCCGATGGCACCAGAGAAACCCCATATCTATGCGAAAGCAGAACTGGATCATCTTGGATCTACTTCGTGATTTCAACCATGGGCATCATCATCTCAGGCGAGATGCAAAATAAAAAATATGTTCACCACCATCCAGAAGGTGGTAAACCCTCTGGTAAACTAACAGAACTAACAGTTTGCGAACTGGAAAATCACCATCTTTAATAGGTAGATCAACTATTTCTATGGGCCATGTTCCAGTTCGCTATGTTAAAATTTTCCGGAGGGTATATTCACCAGAGTATTGAATGTCACATTCCAAGATTCCAAGAGTATTGACTTGTATTCTTCTTCCACATGCAATGGTGAACTAGCCTCCATGAATCGGAAACATCATCTCCACAATTATAAGGTGATGCCCCCAAGCCTTGGCTGAGTTGGTTTATCAGTAGATAGATATAGGTTTTATGGTAGATATATTGTACAAAATTAGTCTAAAATCAGTAAGTCGTGCTAAAAAATATAGTTAGATGATGTTAGATGGGTGGAACCACACCAACTTACAACCTGTCCCTTGGTCCATTGGCAATTGCATCAAACAATTCAAGAATGCTCCCAAATATGCGGTTTATCCCCTACATCCACCATTCTTTCTGGGATGTCTTCAGCAAAAAGTCGATTTTTTCTGGTGTTTTTCCGCCACCCCCAGAAGAATGTGAGAGTCTGAGGAGAAACTGGATTTCATGGGATTTACTTGGATTTAAATGGGGATGTCATTAATGGAAGTGTGTTCAGGGCCGAATTCGAGCCTGCAAATTCACATTTTTGGGCGGGAAGTGACATTTCCACATCTTCCTCGGTTCCTCCGTTTCTGGCAAAACCCTCTTACCCTAGGGTAAACTAAAATAGATATGGAAAACCCATGGTTTCCCCAGGAAAATAGAGTCTACAACTGGTTGATTTTCCACATCGAACTGTCAGTCTACCCTAGAGATCCCTAGGGTACCTACCACTCATCTTGGTGAACTTCCCAACCGTCTCGGCCAACATTGGCTCCTGATTGCCTGCCATCAACGTGAGTTCCAAGCCGCTCAACAGATCCAGGACGCTGTCCTGGTAGATTTGCAGCCTGGGTTGCGAGCGATGCAAAGATGTCTGGCCGCCCTATGGTTTCACCGTTTGATCCAAGGCATCCAAGGTGCAAAGCCATCTTCTTCCTTGGGAAAACCCGGCTGCTGGCTGTGTTGAACTGTTTTTTGGGGGTCCATGAAGGATGTCTCCTTAACAAATCAAGGAATGTTCCCATCGCAACTTCACAGGCCGGGGACTGCTTCGTGCCGTATCTCTGCAAACCACCAGCCATCATCAATTTCCGTTGGGAACTGGTACCAGTGTGTAATACTCCTGTTTGGGTGTGTCCTGGACTTGGGAAACCTGAAATCTAAAGCCCCCAGACCTGTTCCGTCTGATGGTTCCGAGCCAAAGCTTATTGGTCAATGAAGATCATCATCGCAAATAGGGGAGAACATAGGACAAGTGATTCATACATGAACATATGATATGATTTCTGATTAGTTTAACACATTCACAAGTATACATATGTACATGTTTTATATGTACTAGACAGCACATAGACATAGAGGCAAATGCATATATATATA
>Ga0126342_10004704_pt1 | contig 23457 bp, 18 predicted proteins | sample Cyp1metagenome_FD_92528 | JGI IMG/M metagenome (GOLD analysis project Ga0126342, IMG submission 92528) | Coral microbial communities from Lord Howe Island, Old Settlement Bay, Australia - Cyphastrea 1 metagenome | ecosystem: Host-associated > Invertebrates > Cnidaria > Coral ...
GCAGAGCTCTGCAATGAAGAGCAATTCGTGCTGCACCAGGTCAGAACTGAAGAACCGAAGACAGCATCGAAGTGAATTTTCGAAGACATCAAAGTGTGCAGCAATTTTGCCTTCCTCCAGCTGCAGAGCTGGCTCAACTGAGCTGCACTCGAAGTCATCCATTTTGTGCATGAAGAAGATGCTGGCACTTCCACATGGATCCAGATAGTATTCTTCCTTGTCCTCATTGGTGACCAAGCAAAAAGGCCATCCAATGATGCACCACCGCAGGTTGGAAACACAGAGAAAACGATCTTCGGAGCCTGGACGTTGAAAGGCCATCCCTGGCCTGATGACAATACAGCTGAGAGCATCCTGAGTCCAGATGAAGCTGATACACATACAATGGTGTGCACATGTCAAAGATGTTGGGGATATCCAGGGATGTCAACATTGTCACAGGCTGTCCGGTGTAAGTCTATATTTATAAGACACTATATGATACATGTGGAGGAAGAGTCGGCTGTGAGATTTAGATATATGTGGAGGAGGAGCCAGCACTTGTCAGCTGTAAGTCAGAAATTGTGACACCAGGGAATAAGCTGCGCCAGTTTGAAACCGTCAGTCAGCTGTTGTCATGACACCCTATAATCATAGGATTTCACTTATTCAAAAATTGCCTTTCTTCAAGTGATCCCCACCCTGACAGACTATCCTGACACACAATCCGGCATACCATCTGGCAGCAAATATGGCAGATATCATCTGACAATTTCTATCTGATTTTCTTTCTGGCATATGTTCTGACAAGCTGCTTGACATTCTATCATCTATTCTGGCATGCTTTCTGGCATATATTGCCATATATGTTCTGGCATTCTGTCTGGCATTCATTTTGGCATTCTATCTGGCATATTCTGATATTCTTTCTGGCGTTCCATCTGGCACATGTTCTGACATTCTACCTGGCAGTCTTTCTAGCATCTATTCTGACATTCTATCTGGCATATGTTCTGGCATTCTGTCTGGTAATTTTTGTGCCATTCTATCAGGCATACATTTTGACCGGACCTCCTTTCTGAAATTCTATCTCGCAGTTCTGACATACTATCAATCTGCCTGGCTTCCTGGCATCTATTCTGATATTCTTCCAGGCATGTGTTCTGTGATTCTGTCTGACAACCTTTCTGGCATTCAATCTGGCATATACTGTGTGGAATTATTGCTAGCATTCTTTCTGGCATTCCATCTGGCAGATAATTGCTTTTTTTTTTGGACACATGTATTGACCAATTCAAAACAATGTATTTCTATCTGACATGTGTTCAGCCAGTCTGTCTCGCAATCGTTCTGGCATTCTATCTGGCACATACTCTGACATTCTGTCTGGCATTCTTTCTGGCATTCTATTCTGACTTTCTGTCTAGAATTCTATGATATGGCATTCTGTTTGGCATTTCATCTGGCATTCTGTCTGGCGTTCTCTCTGGCATGAGTTTGGTCGGGGCCCACCCCACAGCCTCCTGAGCTCGTGATGACACCGGCTCCAGGCCCACTCCTCCTGAGTTGACAATGTGGGAGAGGGTCCAAGCGCTTTATACAGCCTCCTGAGCTCGCGATGTGGCACTACATTCCAGACGCCAGGGTGGCACACTCCACAGTGTCCAGAGTTCGCGATATGCTCTTCGCGTCCAGGCAGAGGAGACGCAAGGATGAGGAATGAGGAAGCAGGAGAAGGAAGGAAGGAAGTGAGGAGAATCACTTGTTGAAATCTAGAGACGTCCACCTGGCAGGTAGGAAAACAGTTGAAAAATGCCGAGATACTGTCAACCCAACATTGCATCTCTTCAACGAATTGGTGATATATTCCCTCGCCCACATCCATGCCCCAGCAGCGCGGATCAAAGATTCAGGAGAAAGCGTCGGCCATGTCTTCTTGCCCATGATTCTGGCAAACTGCTCAGGCAATTTCTCATTGGCACAATGAAACTTGCTTCTCATTTTTGTCGCCTTTGTAGTTTTCCATTTGCTCATGAATGCTCTCTTAGTTACGGCCGCTGGGTGACAGATTCCCCTGGCCTCCAGAACTTGCGAACCAACCACAATGCTTTGGACCTCTGATGTTGTGTGCCTTCGGTTCGGGTTTTGGAGGGAGTCACATCTGATTCTCTGATGGCAGTCTTCAATAAGCTTTGTGTCTGGGAATGTCTCCAACATGGCGCGAAGCAGCTGCAAAGCGCCCGGCCTATCCCCAGTTTCCAGCAGGTTAAAAGCCAGCCTCATTGGCGGATAAATGCAGTTCCGCATTTCCATTGCCAGATCCGCTGCTCCGGGACTGGCTGCCTGTTCCAAAATGCACAATGTTTTCCAATCACCCAACATCATCTCACCAGCAGCGTGCGAAGCTACACCTTCCGGGCCAAGAATTGGCGCAAAGCAGTATGGAGCACACTCATGCTTCGACAGTGAGCCAACACGGTAGCACAGCAAGCCCACCACATAGTACCAGAGCTGCTTGGCAAAATCCTCCGGAGAGCAGCCAGCCACAGCACAATACTGCGCCACACGCTTGATTTCCACAGCATTTTGAAGACACCCGGCCAGCTCTTGAAGCTGCAGGTCTGACCTCCAAGTCGAGCTCATGGTGATGAAGTTTCTCAGCCCGTCCTGTGGTGACTTGATCTCCCGGATTGTTTTTGACCACCAATTCCACATGGGTCGCCCACCCAGCATGAGCACCTGGACTCCCAACCAGTTTTGAAAGGTGGTGCACTTCAGAGCCAACTTCAGCCCGCCAGAGTCGTTTCTCAAATCTTTGAAACTTTTCTTGTCAGTTTTGTCCGGGTGGTCCATGTCCGGGAATTGGTGCCTGAGAAGCATTTGCAGTGCGTGCCACTCATTCATGTGCTCCTCTGCCGCTGTATGCCAGCTAAACCACCTGCCACTTTTTACAAGGGACTTCTTCAGCCTGAAGCTTTCGAGCTCCGAAGCCAGAGACGACCACAAGTCCCGAAAGTCTTCTGCTGTTCGGATCTGCTGTTTGAAGTCCATTGAGATCAAGACAGCGTATTCGCTGAACAGGTCTGAATCCTGAGCCAGGGAACAGTGAAGGAATAGAGGTGTTGGCTTATTTACCCTCATGTCGAGGTTCCCCAAAATCAAATCAAAAAATTGGGAGCACACATGACAGAGCTGGAGAATGAAAGACCTCTCCTCTGACGTTGTGGCCATGAAGTGCTGAAGCAATTCCTTCTTGTCAGCATGGAAACTCCCACCTTTAAACGGTTTATAGTTCAGGTTGAAGAGGTAGGTACTGCTGAGGAGCGCGGTTTGAAGCCGGTTGGAAATCTCTTTCGGTCCAAAGGCCATCCCATGTTTCATGTCGTTGATCAACCGGTGCAAGGGATCCCAGCCTGAATCTCTCTTGACAAACGCACCAAACTCTTCAAACAAGGTTGCGAGCAGATCAACAAAAATCAAACCTTATTTCATCTTCGAAAAGTGAAATAAAATGATACATAAATATAATATATTTTTGTATATATTATATATATATATGTTTATGTATTTATTTATGTATGTATGTCTATGAATATTTCGACTAATTGAATGCTCACTCTCACTATGCCCAACAACACACACACATTGCTATCACTCATCCTGCACATTCCAAATGCTCAAATAAGAAATTGGTGGCGCAGGCTGCTACAACACAGGCGCAGCCAACAAGCAACGCCGAGAAACTGTAGTGCATGAGGCAGCGGTCCGATCCTGCCAGGAATCCTGCAAAAGCACATCCGCATGGCCCCTGGTCCATGATCAAAGAAAGGACTGGTTTCGACCTTGCCCCCGACCAATCAAGCTGCTTTGTTTCCCGGGTAGCTTTGTTGTGAACAAAGACACTGTTTTGTTTGAGAACCCGGACCACATCTGGACTCAATGGCGCCAAAGCCAAAGCCAACGGATCAGTCTCGTCAAGCATGAACGCGCTAAAGCTCTTGCCGGTCAAAAATTTGAGTTGGTAGCTCACTGCCTGCATGAGCCGGTACGACGCTAACCGTTCAATTTGACGGGTAGCTGCCAGCTCTTCAACTTCGTCATCCAACAGGGCCTCGCCAGGCGCCAACAGTGTGCCGCCTGACTTCATCACCTGGCTATTTGCGTAACAACCAACCTGATTGTCTGTTGACCAAACACAGCTGACTAAAGTCTCCCGGCAGGAGTGCCTGGAGGCGTCGCAGGCTACAGAGTAGTATTGGCACCCTGCCATAGACATCCCAGATCTACGGCCGTAGATATTTTCAATCTTGCGGGTCCAGTAAAGCGTTGATTCTTCGGACACTCCAGCTCCACGATCTTTGCGACGTGTGCGTGCGAGGGTTGGCAAGCTGACACCCATTGACAGCGAGTCACTGTAGAGCTCCCAGATGGAATTCAGATCCACCATCACCTTGGACTTCCGAGATCTTGTAGCAGCAGGCTGCTCAGCACCATCATCTTCATTCAGTGGGTCAAATGGGACAAGGCTGCTGTTTGGCTGACCAGGCGAGGGGTCAGTGGCAGGAGGTGATCTCAAAATCCGCCTGGAAGGGATTGATCTGGAGTCTATGTCAGCCACAGCATCACAAATCCTCAGCGCCTCTTGTCTGATGCAAGAAGCCAGAAACAGAGCCATAGAATTGACCAGGGTTTCGACCATATCAATTGTCTGGTTTCCCCATCGCTTCTGTGTGGATCGTCGCACCTTGTCTGCCATAGCGACAAAGACAACTACATCAATCAGGGACGCTCTGTCCATGCTCCCTCGCACCTTCCCTTCGTCAGAAAGCACCGACCAGGCAGCTGCCATGGATGCTACCATTTGTGTATGCACTCCCCTGACAAATGAACCTTAGCAGGGTGGCTGGCCAAATTTTACTCATACTAGTTCAAACCACTAAACTGACTGCTTAACAAAACAAAACAACAGACGCAGTCGGGGCAAGATACTGAAATCGCAAGATCCATTGCTATCGAACTGTAGCACTGCATTTCTGTACCGAAGCTCTGCGCCACCCATCTGCCGAATCTGAGCCAGTCCAACGGTGGAAGCAATGTTAACCAGAAATTGCAGCGCTGACCTTGGATCAGAAATCTCATCAAGTCCACAGCACCCACAAAATAGTGGCCAGCATGTTCAACGAATAGTTATTTTCATTCAGCGGAATGTCAGCCAGTGAGTTCAAGACAGACTAGTCCAGAATACATGACATGGCATCACACTTTAATAATTCAGAACCAAAGCGCAGAGACTTGCTGGGCTGCCGGGTAGTCACATGGAACAACAGATAGACCAGAGATGATGTGGTGCATGCAGTTGAATCCAGCTGATCGATCCTGAAAGGGAATGGCAGCAAGGTTGCCAGTGGATGGCAGCAAGCTTGCTTCCACACAAATTGGGCCAAAAATCTTACAATTCTTTGACAGCCCAACACTCACCCGCCAAGTTGGCTCTGCTGCTTCTTCGAAACATTGCCCTCGCCCAGCAAGTCTGTCGCTTTCTGGCTCGAGAGTACAGAGCACCAATCACGAAGATTGTTTCTGGCATGACCAAGTCTGTCCGACAAGTAATGCAGGTTCCAAAAGAACCTCGATTCATTGATTGATGATGCTTTCCAAACCTCAAATATCCTATCATGTTCATATCAAATTAAGCACATGTTAGTTGACTTCCGCCACATGTCACCCATCCAAACAAATTCAATCAAGGCACTCTGGCCCACCTCGGTGATGATGCTGGTACGCAACCGAAGTCGGCAAAATCTCCCTCAGCTCTTCAAAGTACAGTGTCCGCACATTTGCCTCCAGGCTCATTGCGACACCTCTTAGAGGTCCAGGAAGCAAGAGGCTCAGGCTTTGCAAATGGTTGCAAACAAGTTGGATGGACTGCCTGTGGCTATGCTGTGCTATCAAATGCTGGCCTTACTACTAATAACTTGGAAACAAGCTCTCCATGCTGGTCGACTATGGCCAGGGTTACAGCTGACAGGCCTGACTGCGCAGAACAGAGGAAATGTCGACACATCAAGACTTACAGCTGACGGATGCAAATCATGAGACAATCAATGTCTACAACTGATGATGTATGCAGGTCAAAACTTGTCTACAACTGATGGATGCGAGCCACAGCTGCTACATGTGTCCAAACTGGGCTGGTACACTTTTTGTCTTGACCCGCCATTGCCACTTTGAAACGAAGGCCGTCTGACCTACTAAAAGATCACAGCCCCCATACAACGGATTGTCACTGCGAAAGGCTTAAGGCTTAAGGACCAAAGCCGTGGCAAGACTTGACATTCCTTATCAGTGGTCAAAAAGCCATCGCACCCCATTGATTGCTATAGGATGGCCACCACTGCTGTGGTTGTCGCTGCCAAACAGGGGTTCCGCAACATACAGCTGACTTGCTGAGTTCACAGTTGACAACTGAGTTGGTCGGGAAACACAACACTTGTTTCATCCGGGCAATATTAAAAATAACAATATTTGCAAAGTACACATGACAACACCCTGGGTTCCTGGTCCATGACGCAGTGGTAGTAGAAAAAAGCTCAAGCTGCCAGCCAGCACAGTCTTTGACAAATGTCAACACAAATTACCATCTGAGAACACAACTGACTGAAGTGGTGCATGTTTAAGACTTGCCTGTCTTCCTGTGCTGGAAATCAGTGAGCCAGCTCAGACAACAGACTCGGACACCTCGGCAGCAGCCGCCAAGATCTCATTCTCGGACACAGTGGCCGCTGGAATCTCCGCCACACCAACATCATGCGGAGGATTCTCCGACACATCACCGGGATTCTCCAACACATCTCTGCCTACGTTCACTGATGCATCACCTCCTTGGTTGTCCTGCACGTCACCTGCGTTCTCTGACGCACCTGCAACTGGATTCTCCAACACGCGGTCTGGATTCTCCACAGTGTCATCCACAGATCCAACGTACTCCCACTCCGTCTCAGCATCTTCTTGCGGCAATTGTACGGGGCACCTCAGAGGACAATCATCCGGCCCCTTGTTGCACAAGTTGTGCCACTCACTGATGCAATAGCTGTGGTAGACATGGCCGCAGCGCAGCATCCTTCGAGCTTGGCCGTTCATCAAATTGTCCATACACATAACACAGGAAGCAGGTCCCTGATCAGAAGAAGGATTTTCTGTCATCTGGTTCACTGGTGACTCACCCACCTCCTCATTCGGATGGGCAGCTGCTTCAATGCCATTGGCAGGCGCAGACACTGCCGCCGAAGAAACAGGAGGTCGTGGCACCAAGGTTGCAACCAATGGGGCTGATGACTTCGGGAGCACTGTTCCACCAGCTGCCTTGTGGTGAAGCAAAGCGGCTGGAAAGTCAGCGACACTGAAGCAAGAAAATTACAAGAATTGACAAGACACTGCCAGTATACTGTTCACATCCAGTTCAAAAAGAACATATAAAAAAAGCGAGACTGAGACAATGTTGCATGTCGAGGGGCCATCACAGGAGATGATGGTAGGGTCATGACAGCAACACGGGCACCAGTCTTGGGCACATGATGACCAGTGGCCTTTGCGGGAGCAGGGGCTGGGGTTCCAGCAGCAGCCTTAGCAGGAGCAACAGGTGCTGCCAACCTGGAAGCTGTCACAGGTGGCGCTACCACAGGAACATTGGCCTTTGCAGGCACAGCCACACCAGGAGCTTTTGCTCCAACCGCCCCAACAACCCCTGGGCCACGAAACATGGCAGCAATATCCTGATTCATTGGGGGCGGCTTTGCAGCGGGAACTCGGCGCGTTTGCATCCATGCCTGGTCCCATCCAATGCTCTCTGCCACCTCAAGGACGCTAGCATCATCCAAGGCCAGTGGGAAGCGGTCAAAGACTTGGCTCTTGAAGTTATCATGGCCAACGCCCTGCAAAATGCGGAGGTGAGCCTTCTTCATGGTCTTGTTGAAATCATCGTACTTGACGCATCCTCAGTGAAATCTCTTCGTTAACAAAGTGCAGACTGACAGGCAGTAAAATAAAACAATTTGTCTAAGGACAACAAAAAGCTCGTTTCCATCTTGGAATTATCAACATTGCCGTGCAATTGATGACTGGCACGCAACTGAACAAACTCATGGGTTCGTAAGCAAATCCGAGCATCTCAGATCAGTGAGGACTCGGATGCATGGTTTGATTCGACAGTACAGCCAGAGAAGGGCTAGCAGACCATTTGCGGAGCACTCGGACGTGAACGACATGTCTAAGCGCGGGTTGATGTACTCCATGCACACCGCGAGATGTTGGCGCGGAATATTTTTGATGTACGTGACATTCCGAGAGATAAAATTCTCTGCTTGTCGGCGGGCATTGAACTCCTCTTGGGCTGGGTCATCAGGACGGACAACTGGGTAGATCGGCACATCAGGTTCAACAGGACGAGGAATGGCTGCCGCACCTTCAACCGAGCCACTGGATTGGCTCGTCATAGACGGCCTGTGGCCACTGGACTGGCTCTGGCCAGCAGCTCTGGAACCAACCTCAGGTTCTGACTCAGTCTCTCCCTCCCCTTCATCCATCGGAACCACCTGGTGTCCCGGGTTCATTGCTTGTCCCATCAACGCAGCCATGGGGTTCATAGACTGCCCCATCATAGCCATAGGATTGGCCATAGGATTGAGCATCATCATCAAGGGGTTCATACCCACATTGTTCGGCATGCCACTTGGGGTGGGCACACCACCACGACGGGCACGCTTCGGAGCTCGCAAGGTTGAGAGAGCCATTGTCGCTAGGACGACAGCACAACTGACAGCACAACTGACACACTGCTACAGCTTGATACAACTGACTCCAACGATACCACAGCTGACATGCAACTGACCGTTTCCAATATGCTTCTGTTCTTGCAAAAAACAAAAAAAACATATATTCGCAAAAAAAAACAAAAAAACAAAAATAAACTTTTTTTTGCAAAAGAGCAAAAAAGAGCAAAAAAGAGCAAAAAAGAGCAAAAAAGAGCAAAAAAGAGCAAAAAAGAGCAACAAAGAGCAAAAAAGAGCAAAAAAGAGCAAAAAAAAAGCAAAAAAGAGCAAAACAGAGCAAAAAAGAGCAAAAAAGAGCAAAAAAGAGCAAAAAAGAGCAAAAAAGAGCAACAAAAGAGCAAAAAAACAAAGCAAAAAAGAGCCAAAAAAAGCCAAAAAGAGCAAAAAAGAGCAAAAAAGAGCAAACAAAAAAGCAAAAAAGAGCAAAAAGGAGCAAAATAAATTAAAAAACAAGCAAAACATATTAAAATAAATAAAAAAAACAAACAAGAGTAAAAAAGAGCAAAAAAATGAGCAAAAAAGAGCACAAAAGAGCACAACAGAGCAAAAAAAAGCCAAAAAGGAGCAAAAAGAGCAAACAAGAGCAAAAAAAACAAAAAAAGAGCAAAAAAGAGCACCACAAAGAGAAACAAAAGAGGGAACAAAAACACAAAGAGCAAAAAAGAGCAACAAAGAGCAAACAAGAGCACAACAAAGCAAACACAAGAGCAAAAAAGAACAAAAAAGAGCCACAAATAGAGCAAAAAAGAGCCAAAAAGAGCACAAAGAAAAGCACAAAAGAGCAACAAAAACCAAAAAAGAGCAACATAATGTAAACAAGAGCACACAAGAGCAGACACAAGAGCAGAAACCAGAGCAAACAAGAGGAGAAACAGAACCACAACCCACAATAAGCAGGTACAAAAGCAAAAGCGAACGCAAAAGGGCAGCAATAAGCAGCGTTGAAGGGGACTAGTGCACCTATAACCAATTTTTTAAAATTCACATTTGAAGCTATCAAAAGCACATCTAACCACATTTCAGTGTTTTGTAGCGCTACGCAGCGGCATTAATAATAACACTGTCAAGTAAGAAACATCTGGAAGCCAGGTGAGGGTCTCGAGACTTTAGCAAAGGTACCACTCCTCAATTCCTTCCTTCCTCCTTTCTCCTTTCTCCCCCTTGTGTCTCTTTTGCCTGGGCCTGAAGAGCATATCACGAACTCCGGATGCTAGGGAGTGTGCCTGGAAGTGGTGCCGGAACCCATGGCACCAGGCGCATGATTCATGTCACACGAGGTCAGGAGTGGGTCTGGGCCTGGTGCCACATTGCGAGATCAAAAGGCTGTGGAGCAGGCCTGGACCGAACTCCAGAGAGAATGCCATACAAAATGCCAGATGGAATGCCAGACTGAATGGCACATGGAATGCCAAACAGAATGCCAGATAGAACGCCAAACAGAATGTCAGAATATATGCTAGGTGAAAAGAATGCCAGAAAGATTGCCAGACAGGCAGAGCACATGTCAGGTAGAATGACAGAAAGAACTGAACATCAGAATATATAACAGAAAGAATGCCAGATAGAATGTCAGAACATATGTCAGATGGAATGCCAGAAAGAATGTCAGGCGATAGAATGCCAGAATGCCAGCCAGAAATGTCAGAATATATGCCAGACAGACTGCCAGACAGAATAGCAAAACACATGCCAGATAGAATGTCAGAAAGAAAATCAGAACAGATGCCAGAAAGACTCCCAGATAGAATGTCAGAACATATGTCAGCTGGAATGCCAGAAAGAATGGCTGAATAGAACCCCAGAAAGAATGCCAGACGGAATAGCAGAATCTGTGTCAAATAGAACGTGAGGAAGCCAAATCAGAATAGATGCCAGAAAGACTGCCAGATAGAATGAAAAGATGCCAGATAGAATGCCAGGTGGTCAGGGCATATGGCAGAAAGAATGTCAGATAGAATGTCAGATGATGTTTGCCATGTATACTTCCAGATGGTATGTCAGAAGCTGTGTCAGAATAATGTGCCAGGGTGGGGATCAAAGTAAGAAAACTGTTGCCATGTACGAATGTACATGTGAGGTGCTCAAAGACAGCATACACACTCCACTCGACCCAATCAAGTTTGACTTTTGCAATACATCATCATCATCATCATCATCATCATAATAATCATCATGATCATCATCATCACCACCATCATCATCAACATGTCAATCACCTTTTCACCATCCGCATACATCACTCACTCATCAGTCTTCCATCCTCCTCGCCAACATCATCACCAATGCCCCCTTCCGCCATCATCATCGCTATCATCACCATCAACCATTGTTGTCATGATCATCAACAAAATCATCAAAAGTATCACCATTGATCATTGTCATCACTCAACTGACAATCACTTATAAAGCACCATTGAAACGTTATATCATCACAACCTTTTTTGTCAGCCATGGTAAGGATCGTCAACACTATCAACGATCACCATTGTTATTGGTCATCACCAGCTGTCAACAAACATTGTCACACTATCGCTGTGACAGTTGCGTTGAATTTCGCTGTTCATGATGACAACACCAAAACACAAACAAACCTTACAGCAAACAAACAGCTGACACACTGCTTGTGCCACATCTGCCGGTTGTTGTCAAACCTGCCACAGCCACCCAGTTCGTAGGCCTACGGCAGGTGAAACTCCAAACACAACCCGATCACAACTGTTTCTTGCTATCAGCACTACAGGCTACAGCAACTGACTACCTGGAACACTTAATGGCAATCTTCAGGTTCAAGAGCCAGTGGCCACACTGAGGCGCAGACTATCTCACACAGTTCTGTCAGCTGATGTGTCTGTCATTGGCACCTTGTTGTGTGAAGAGGCTCACACCACAAAAACTGCTGAGGTGATGTTGACATTATTATTATTACCTGTCAGGTGTATGTCAATCATGTGAATCAGATGTATGTCAGATGTATGCCAGATGTTGGCTTTAGCAGGTGAATCATATGTATGTCAGATGTATGCCAGATGTTGGCTTTAGCAGGCGTCACAATACAATTTATGGTTTTGCAAACTGGGCCTTGGACTTGTTCAGGTCTGGGAGCAATGAGCTGCATACCTTCCACAAAACGGATGCCAAAAGGCAACAATTATGAAAAACCTCACACCACTGTTTCATCCAGCCAACTGACCTGTGCATGATGTTGACAGTTTGTTTTGCTGTTGCTACCGTATTGTTTCAGTTTGACGAGGTCACCAACATCCATCCATCCATCCGTCCATCCATCCTTACTTAGTCACCCAGTGATATTGAGCTTGTTATATTCATCCACCTGTTCCAGGCACAACCCATAACCCTGAATGCAATAAAGACAGACAGCTGACAAACTATTTGAAATTGTGATACACTTGAAACTCAATGAATGTCTCTGTTGCACCTTCCATGGCCATCCCCGTAGGCCTCATTCAGGTCAAAAAGCGCACAGTCCATCAAGTTTTTCTTTAATGTAAGTCTTGACTTGACATTTGAGAAGGGGCGTTCTTTTTGAAATGATCTTCCCTAGTAGGGCCCATATTTACTTTCTTAGTAAGTGATCGCCTGCAATCCTGTAGTGTGATGACAACAGCTGTCCCAAAACATTTGTTTTTAATCCAGGAGTGGCGCAATTTATACCTGAAAGAACCCATCAGAGGTTGAAGGCTACAACAGCTGATTTGCAGAGTCTTCAGTCCAAACAGTTGGCCACATTCAAACTCAGGTTTAGACACACCATTTGTGTGAGCTGAAGCTCATCCCATGGGCACCTTGTTGAATGAAACTGTCGAAGCAAGCTTGTCGATACCATACATAGTCAAACATGACTGTCAACAGCAATCTGCTGGTTTTAGACTCATTATTGGGTAAGCCTGTGAGCATGCGTTAACTAAGCAGCTCACCAAACACGGATTGAAGTACCAGTTGGTTTTGCAGACCTTATCAAGCTACAGACTTGGAAGAACAACGCTGGGACATGAGAAGGCCCAAGCCACAAGCAGCTGTAGCAGTAACAACTTCATCATTAATTGCAATCAATTAAGACAATAATATTACCACAATTTTCAGATTGCGAATGATCAGAATCTAGAACTACTAAATGTGAGCCTCACCAATTTCATTGATCCACATCGAAGCAGATGTTGTTCCAGATATCCTGGTACCCAAGGGACCCAAACTGAAGATCATTGTTGGTTATTGGCCATTATTATTGATGTTACATGATCAATGGAAATCAAATTGGCCCAAGTCAATAACTTGCAAGCCCTGTTTTTTTGAACAGTAGTACAGCTGACAAACAAGTGCCTGAGGTGGGCGAATGAAATCAACAGCGAGAGATATTACAACTGACATCAAATCAACTGACTACAGGTGGCTCCAACTGATTGCAACTTAAACTGTAAATCAGTCCTTGGCAAGCAGCTTGTAGGACCTTGTTGCCTGGTGTCAATTGACAACTGGCCAATTTCCAATTTGTTTCATTTGATTTGTTGCTTTGAAGTTGCGCTAGAGACAACCACTACTAAGCGAAATCTGAAATGAATACAAATGTCGAGACACACAAAAAGCACAGCCACCATCCCAACACACAGGCGCACACACACATACCCACGAACGGCCTAGTTGGTCCTGCTCATTCCCAAAGAATGGCCCGGCCTAAGGTAGATTCTAGACACAGCTGACAGGGAAAAGCCGCCAAGCAGGCAGCAGTCTGACTGAACAAATGAAATGCCAAAGACAGCCACTCACTAACTGAGAGCACCACTGAATCCTCACAGCTTCGCTCAGCCTGTCGTCCAAGGATGTAGTATGCTTCAAGTCGAAGGAATCATTGATTCACTAGTAAGTTATGTGCAAAACCATTGATCAGTGATATCTAGCCAGGATCAAAACGAAGCTCAAGCGCTTTTTCATTTCCCACCATCCCACGCTCCACTGCTCTGTGGCTTTTCCCGTTGCAGTTTGATCAGCTTCACACGCTCCTCACCTCACAACAGTGACAGACAACGACAAATTAGTCAGTCACTGATTCAAGAAATTCCCAGGTTCCAGTCTGAAATAAGGTGATCAGTTCCACTATATTTGTGACATTTTGTTGGATTAACAACTTTGGTTGACTACCTAGTTTAAGTGAGAACATTTGACCATGCCAAGAGGCGAATGGCACGATCAAGCCACTTGTCGCAGGGGCCTTTGATGTAGACGAGTTTTGACCTTGGTCAGGCAAAGGTACAGGATCCTAATAATCTGGCTGAGACAACTCTAAGTAATGTTAGCGCATCATAACATGTCAGAGTCAATTTCTGTCGTATGTATGTCAAGCAGATTATGTCCACTTCTTATGTCAACTTTGCACACATCGCTTTAAACTCAATCCGAGATACAAGATCCTGGCCTGTCGTGCCAGTCCCTCGTACTTGAAGTCCCCCAAGCTAAAGAACAAAAGTTGAACCCTTTCCCCCACACCACGGTCGGTGAGCATTTCGCTCCTTAGGTAATGAGCAAGGTTTCAGATTGCTGCATGCAAAGTAATGACTCCACAGTGCTTGACCAATTCCAACATGTTATGCTACTCATGTGGGAAAATTCAGTCAATACTCTACTACACCTGAACAACTAACTGGTGCTGACAAGAAACATCACTGGGTCCCGATTTTGACGATCGGCAGCAGCACCATAGGCCAGAGCAGCGCCAGAACTGGAAGAAGCCATGGCACCACTAGGCTCAACAGTCTTTGGTTTGGCCTCTGGTCTGGCCTGAGGCAAAGTGACTTGCAAAGAAGTTCCAAGCATTCAACCAAAACTGCCTAAGACAATGATGGCAAAAACCATTCCGCAATAAATTCTCAGCTTTCTGATCGAAAACCAAGGTGTCACAGATAGACAAAACCACAATTCAATCAGTCACATTGACCAAGCCACTTTTTTCGCTGGACCACCTGAACGATCTGCAGCACTGGCCTTCTCCACAGAAAACAAAGGGACCCATCGAGGAATCCTGGACAGTCCAACATGATGAGTCTTAAACACTAAACATGGATCAATTGATGGATGGACAAACAAACCTGAAGTGAAGTGAACGATTGAACAACTTGATTGCCACTAGGTCAACTAATAAAGAGGTTAAAAAATTATCTGATGTGATCTGTCTGTTTTTGGTTTTTGTTTCATAGATACCTTTAGCTACATAGAATCTGGGCCAAGTGTCTCATCAGGAGACAATGTGGCCATCCACCTCGCCACAGTCTGATTCAGAAGATCCCTCCATTGGCCAATGCCATAGCCATGATTCCAGCTGATTTGCTCAACAAGGTCAATCCTTGCCCGGGCCAAGATGCAGTTCCCACTATTCTGAGTTGAATTGGACTTCAAACTTTCAACACGCAATGACAGTCTGCAGTGGACCAAAGTCGAATTTTCATCAAGGCTCCATCGGTGTTCCCCACAAACAAACTGCCAGATGGCATTGGCATCAGCCCAGTGATCATAACTGATCGCTTCGATCGAGACAAGGGTTTCAACACCAGCAGCCTTGGCCCATTTCCAAGCATTGACAATTTGAATCGATTTCAATTCAATGGCCCATCAAACAATTGACAATGGTTCATAGTTTTCTTTTGACTCTAGATAGATTTGTTGGCTGAAATCTTTGTCAACTGTCAGTTGTCAACATCACCTGAGCCTACCTATCTGAGCTTTGAATGAGCAGCAGATCTCATGAAACCAAGAAACTGTTAAAACAGCAGTGAGAAGCACTCCACATGCAGTAGCACGATGCCAGCCTTTGGAGCAATTGAACCTAAGCCGCTCAGCTGACTTAGCAACGCAAGCCGAGAAACAAGTGAAATGCAGCTGAAACCAATCAGACATGAAATGTCCAAGATCGCACCACGACAACTGACAAAGTCATACATCCGACAAACAGCTGATGTTGTAAGCACAATCAGTCACTGGACCATGCCTTGCAATAAAAGGGTTCATCTATTTTGCCAAGGGTCTTAATGATGGTTCCTGGTGTGGAAATGATGGTATGCCAAGTCTCCGCAAAGTCCTTGTGGTTGAAAACCTGGGATCCAGTCAATCATGTCAGTCAGTTGGTTGTGCGAATCAAATACTTTTGGTGTACAAACCGTGTGGCAAGCTTGCAACCAAGACTAAGACAAGAGACCTCAGTCTGGGTGCTGCCAACCATGCCTGAGTTGTGCTTATTGTAGTCACCCTGGGGCTTGGATCTGTTCCTTGGTTGGGCTGGGAAAGAAATCCTCAACTTCAGGCATGACAGTCGTATGTCAGTTGTATGCTAAACATTGTCAGCTGAATGTCGGTTGTATGTCACAAAACTATTCCAATTCAGTTTTGAGTTGGTCGGATGAATGTTCAATATGACCCAGCCATCAAACCACTTTACAAGACAAGTTTGTTTATTCACAATGTTCAACTGTCATTTCCTGTTTGCCTTCAATACAAAGTGAAAAAGGCAAGACTCGCCGATGCAAGCATATCCAGCAAGTCGTGATGTACAACTTGAATGCTTTTCCAGGTGCTGAACCGCCCAGTTCGCAGGGGCTGGGCGACAATCCCAACACGACTGGGCCACTTGACGTAGCCACCACCAGGTCCTGGTAGGTACCCGATTTCATTTTGTGCCTCGGATAAATGTTGTTTTTGATTTGGAATAACTTGTGATCTGAACTTCACAGCCATGGCCTGAACATAATGAAATTGCTTCTGAGTGAAGTAGAGTTGTGAAAAAGGCTTCACACTACAACTGACAGAAACAAAGAAACGATTCTCATTCATTCAAGCATTTTTCCTAAGCAAGCAGTATTTGATCAAACATTTTCAGAAACATTGAGCACAGCTATAACAACAGGCCAAGTACTCTTGCCAACTTTCCAGCTCGGCTGACGTCCATGGTGTTCTGAGTCATCTGGGAATCCTAAGGCCACGTTGATCCTCAGGCATCGACATCTCAAACTTATCATATCAAGAAGGAGGCACCTTCTCAAAAGAAAACCTTGGCCCATTGATGTCTTGAGTTTGGAACATTTATTCTTAAACTAAAAAAAGGGCTTTCCAAATGAGCGATCATTCAGCTGACTCAATGGTGGAGCATCAGCTGATTGATTGGGCCAAGGGACTTGTTGATCCTCTTCTTGCACGCTTTGAGCACCCAGCCAGTTTTGTTGTCGAACTTTGAGTCGTCCTGGCTCAGAACAAAAGACCTGGGCCACTGGGAGCAAAACTTCACTCACTCTTGGAAATTAACAAGACACATGGCATGGAATCAAGACTTAAACTGACACGAGCAACTTTCTCCAAGTTTCACTTCTAATCTAACAATTAAGTCAAGCGCAACAAGACATCAACTAACAATAAAGTCTAGTGGCCACAGCTCTTCGGCCTGCTTTTCGTCAAGAAGCCAAAGGATGTATAGCGCCTGATTGAATCCAATGAATCAGCAGCAACTAAGCTGACTATAGCTCTTGATGAAGTGAGAGACTGAATGAATACTGTAACAAAACCTTGGCTGCAACTGACAAGCTAATGGAATTTGAAGGAGTATTCACTAGTTTCTCGAAAGGATACCAAAAACAAAGCCCAAGTAAACTTTCACATGAATGATGTTGCAGGGTTTCTGTCAACTTCGGAACGCAGCAATCATATTTTGTCCAAGTCACCTGCTGAGCTTTCCTGAGAGTGTTTAAATGCTTCACATTGACTGACATTACAAACTTTGTTTGTGTTAAACATTTCCCAGCCACACCACACATCCAAAGCAGTCCGGCAAGTGAAGCTCTACCCGATAGTCAAGTGTCTTCTCAAGGGTCTCGAGGCCAGTCCAGCCGAGAACAGCAACAGCATACGATTGATCCGAGGCCATCAGGCAGTGGGTGCAAACCAGCTGCTGCTGTTGCAAATGAAGTGGTGCAAGATGTGTAATGTAACAGGCAGCAAATGAATTCAAGTAGCAGTATCATCTCGAAACATGCCAGGTCAAATTCAGAAAAGAACACACATTCTGATGGACTTGGTGTTTGGATTTCAATCTGCCTCGCCAATGACTTGACTGATTACAGCTTGATGCTGAATGTTTGTCACTACTGACTGATTGCCAGTGTCCCATCAGTGTCCCCACCCTTTGTCAGCCGGATGACTTGAACCAATCATCATCGGAAATCGAAACAACAATTTGTCAGCTGGAATGACAGTTGACAGACATAACAAATCAAATGAGATTTAAAAGACTCTCCAACTCTACTTTGCGAATTCCAGTTAAGTCACCGTTAAAAATCTCCAGGCCCCACCCTGCCTGGAAAAAGGGCCATTTTATGCAGGCCAAGTTGAAGAACTTTGGCCTGAGAGCAAATCACAACGAACAACTGGTAGCAAGCAAGTCATAACAAGCAAAAACGTCACTAACAACTAACTACCACTGACCAAGACAGCATCACATTACTTACCAACAGTTAAATTTTGAAACCACACAGATGAAAGACAATGTCAAGTGTTCGTGTGAAACTGGTCTGCACTGTGCCAGGCTGAGGGGCTGACCCATTTGGGCTGACAAATGTTGTCAAACATTTGCCATTGATACAGCTGACAAACTTGACAAAGTAAGTAGTTCTCACAAATGGCAACGAATGTAGTACAACTGACTAGTACAACTGACATGCATCATCTCTGACGAATGAAACCTCAAGAAAAACAGAGGGTATAAGTCAGAAAATCTCATTTCACAACCCATTCAATTCCAAATCGTTTTTAAGAAACTGAGATTGAAGCAAACCTGGGTGAGGTAAACCTGGGGCTACACTGGCCTGACAGGAGATGGACCAATTGACTTGAAAAGCAATCTCCATTTCCCGACATTGTCAAAATTGTTCATCATGTCTGAATTCTGGAGCTGACAGGGTGTGATCCTGTTTGATGATGACTAAAGGACAGCTGACTGACAATTGTTTCGTCATTGACCTGAATACTTTGAGGGTCACCTCTCCGTTTGAATCTGAATTCAATGCACTGGCCACTGCCTGCGATGCCTTATCCTTGGCACAAGAAGCATTTGATTTGGCAAATATTTTAGAACAATACCAACTGTGAGAGTGAGTCGGTATCCACTAACTTGACTGCCAGCACTGCTTGTTTTTTTGTCCCAGCCAGCACCCCCAGATTCTCGAAACTCTAAACAGGCATGTGCCGATGTAACACAAGCTTTTTGGACAAAACACATATGTCCAACAAATCCAACAAATCTGCGAATAGTGAATTAGCTACGAAGTTCAACCATCAAAAGTCTGTCAAGTCAGGGGCCCTACTGCTGAGATCGGGCCACATTCTTCTCGTCCTTCTCCTCCTCATCCTCTGTGCCACCTTCAAGTAAAAGTGCTCGCATTCGGCCAATCCTGGAACTAATATCTTGTCCAGGTTCTGCGAAGCGGTCTGGAAACATTAACTGCTCTGACACCCAGCCATTGATCTTGTCCCACATGATGAGTTCAAGGACTGGATCCATCACAGGTGGAGGGTCCTGGGAGTCCTGGAACACAGGCTGAGCAATGTCACCATCAGGCTTTGGTGACCGGCTCCGGTCTCTGCCAGCATCCGCCGGCAAAGAGGCACTCACACGAGAAGAAGCCATGTGTGAGAAACAGAGAGGTAAACGACAGACAGCTTACTTTTGAGGCAAGTCGGAGAGGCAAAAGTGAGATGCACAAGATGCACAAGACAACTGACAATACAGCTGACACCAACTGACAACTGTTTGAAACTTCATGCAAATTCTAATGCACAATCAAACTTATTGGGGTCTTGATTGATACTGATGATGACTTTCTTCAGTCTTGCATTGTCTGCACCCTCTCTGAGCTAAGCATTCAACACCAGGAATCCAACGGGGTAGGCACCTGCAAAGCACATGCAGTATTTAGCACCAATAAACCAAGCGCAAAAACAATTCAGACTACCACAATTTTACTGATTGTCTTCAAGAATGTCAACCCCCGACACATCAAACTAACAAATCAAGCTGGAGTCAGTCGGTGGAAAAACTCGAGCCATCAGTGGACCTTCTCTTCAGTATGCTTGTCAGCTTCATGCCCAGTAGAGCCTCATTTGTCCAAGGCCAACACCAATGAAATCAGCACGCAAATCGACAAAAAGCAAAGTGACTAACAATAGTTTGGCCAAACGAACTTAAGTTGAACTTACGACTTTTTCATGCACAGCTGACAACATGCAAGGTACAGCTGACAATATGCAAGACACAGCAGACACCAATGGCGAATGTGTCAAGATAGGTGCCCGAAACCTGCCTTCCAAATCTTTCCAAAAGTGTTGCTGGGTCACCCCCTATTTTTAAACGATCCCATTTGACAACACAGCCTGCTTAAAATCTGACAGGCCGACATTCAATGGAGTGTCAGTCCATCAGTCTAGCACACATACACCTGATATACATACAACTGGTAAAGAATTGATCATAGGTTGACATTGCAATTGAATAGTGAATCGTCGTTCAAAAACCATTGCAGGAATGAGCCTGAGTATCCAACCATGCAAGGCAGAACCTGGAGGTAGCCTGGCATGTAATCTCAACTCAACCTGTGGGACACATCAACCTGTGGGACATAACTGTGGCTGACAAATTCTATATTGCTTATATAATCTAAACTATTCTGTAGTCTACCCTGCTTGGGCTGGACTTCGGCTAAGCCTTGAATCAATATTGAAGTAAAGAACTGATGATTATGAAACTGAAGTGGCCCACCTCAATGTCAATTGTCTTCTTCCCATCGATTGTGGCCTTGGGTTGGGAGCAGTCATTCCCCCCCCACACACACACACATGCTCACTGGGTAATCTCAATTGATACGTCCCCACGAACAAGTTTTGGGGACCTATTGTTCCTACTGGGGTGCATGAAATTGTTTTTCACACCATGAGAAAGACAATTTAAAACTTATACACCGAGTTGATGTCAACAAAAGCACAGGCGTACATCATCCAGGAGAAAACTGTCAATGTCAATTGAAGGCTTGGGAATGAATCTGTATGATTCTCATTAGCACACAGTGGCCATTGAAAAGACAATGTGTACCCCACTGTTCTCATCTGAGCCCCTGGCTGAAAGATTTACCCACGCACTCGCAGGCTTCAAGCGCACCGACTGATGACTACAGCATGCAATACATCTGACAAGAGCTCACAAAAAAACAATTATTATTTACTGAAAACCGGCCTTAAAACAGTAGCAGACTTAGTTCCAAAAAAATGCAAAATGTAATACATGCTTGATGGCAGGTACAGCGCTGAAACTCAGTTTGAAACATCTAACTAATTTTCTTACAAACAAACAAACATACAGACAAACGGACAAGCAAGCAAGCAAGCAAACAAGCAAGCAAGCAAGCGAGCAAGCAAGCAAACAAACAAACAAACAAACAGACAGACAAACAAACAAACAAACCAGCACAATTTGGGACTCAGGCTGCGATCTCTGATGCTACAGCTGGCTGGTGGGTCCCGGAGGATTGGGGGTATTACAATAAGTGGATAAACATCAAGTACCACCCAACACACCCCCTCATATTATTGTTGCTGCCATGCACTTGGCTTGTTTTTTTCATACATGTTTTACTTCAGGTGGCTGAACTGTGGTCTAAATTTTGAACCACCTCAATCCCAAAACATGTCCCACCACACCTGCACCCCAAATTGACTTTCAACAAAGCAGTTGGGTCAAACAACTGACCGTCCATCAATTAAATGGGCCTTTGGCCGAAACACAATTTACCAAAACATATGTTTCAATTATTCACTGCCAACTGCAACAAATTTTGGGCAAACACTACAACATTTTTCACACATCAACCTGATTGATAAACACAGTGTTTGTCAGAAACATTCTTTGGTTCAAAACTGTTGCATGCTCCAACCCTCTCAGATACCCTCGCCCATTACATAGTTCGTCTAAACTGAACTCAGTTACTGATGCTACCTCTTCAATTCAAGAAATTTTTTGTATGGTCTGAAATTGACACAGCGATAGTGTGGGAAAGAAGTCTGGCACTCTTCCACTCCTGACTGAGAACACTTCATTGCAATTGACTTTTTACACTTTGTTCTAAAACACAAAATTACATTCTCAAGAGGATGACTTCGCCAAATACCCAATTCGTTTTTTAATTTGTTGAGGATCCATTGCTGTAGCAGAGCAATCTGCATCTGGCCAGTCTTAATCTTCACAAAAACTCTTCTCATTGGAACAAAATATCCAATTCCAAGGGTGCTTCACACAACAGACCTGACACAATGCAACATATATTCCATGAGTTTCTGTTGTTTTTTTTCTTTTGTTTTTTCCTTTTTTTGTTTTTTTCTGTTTTTTTTTGCCTTTTATTGTTTTTTTTTTGTTTTTGTTGCTTTAAAAAACATCTCTGAAAACCAATACAAATCCACAACCCCCCCCAACACACCACACACATTACCCTCAGTGATCTTTTGCAGATGACTTTAGGGCGCGTCCCATTGTTAACGAAGAGGAAGGATGTGTTGCAAAAAAATCCAATGTGCTTCTGTACTGCTGCTGTTTCTTTGGACGTGAAACCCAGACCATCGTGAAACAACGATGACACTTTGTGACTTTCTGTATGAGGGCCTTATTTCTAGAAACAATAAAAGCACCTTATTTCTTCATTCCTGTGACTGAGGTTTCAAGCCTTATATAAGTTCCACGCAAATAAGTTGAAATAAGCATAGTTCAGGCTTAATTGTTCCAAGGAATTCGGAATAAGGCATTATTTCTCGATATCGAAAGGAACGTTGGCATTATTAATATATATATATAGAGGAAAAAAACACTTTATTCCCTGATCGGGATTATTTTCCGGAAAAAAAATATATATTCAGATCTGGCTATGGGCAAAAACGCGGTGCACTGGTGAGGGTTTAAAATTGCTGGGAAACGTGCTGCACCCATCCGCATCCCATGTCCATCTTTGTTGGAAATAAAGAAATAAGGTCATACTCCAAATAAAAACCAACGAACACATGATGACAATGATGAAATCCAAGTGCGGAAATGTTAACATTATCATCACACCAAATGTCAAAGTATCATTGTAAACACCTTGAAGCAAGAGAAATATCAACAGATTCTTCATCATGGATGCAATCTATTCAAGGCCGTGGAGCCGGCACAATAACACAAAGGGGGAGACGCGACGCGGTTAAGAAACATGTGCATCAAAGTCAGAATTTCTGATGATTTTAAAGGAAAATTTGTCTGTTTCTCTTCCCTGTGATGTTTCATGAATTTTGGGAAAGAAACCTGATATTTATTTCCCTTTTTTCCAGGTAATTATTTTGCATTTGTAATTCTGGTGGTTGTGGTGTTTTTTTTTTGCATTTTTCATTTTTTCTTTTGGCCGGCCCGAACTTCGAATTATAAATTATATATGTTCCAATGATGTCATATCGATTCAGAATGTCGATTCATATCAAACAACCTGAATCGAATCCATTCACACCTTAAGTGACCAATCATGTCCAATTCAGAATGTGCCACATCACAGATTTCGGGCCTTTCGGATCCTTTCGGAGCACGCAGCATTCA
>Ga0126342_10004705_pt1 | contig 23453 bp, 21 predicted proteins | sample Cyp1metagenome_FD_92528 | JGI IMG/M metagenome (GOLD analysis project Ga0126342, IMG submission 92528) | Coral microbial communities from Lord Howe Island, Old Settlement Bay, Australia - Cyphastrea 1 metagenome | ecosystem: Host-associated > Invertebrates > Cnidaria > Coral ...
GTAGTAGGTAGTAGGTAGTAGGTAGTAGGTAGTAGGTAGTAGGTAGTAGGTAGTAGGTAGTAAGTAGTAGTAGTAGTAGTAGTAGTAGTAGTAGTAGTAGTAGCAGCAGCAGCAGCAGTTGTTGTTGCTGTTGTTGTTGTGTAGTGTGGTGTAGTGTGGTGTGGTGTGGTGTGATGTGTGGTGCGGTTGAACATCCAAAAGTGGTCCGAACGTGGTGTGCCTTTCACATTTTGACTTCGACATGTGCTTCGTGCCACAACCGCGTGCACTTTTTCGACATCTAAACGTCCAAAAGTGGCCCGAGACCGTCAGTTTTAACACTTTTGACTTCGGAATGTGCTTCGCGCCCCAACAGCATGCACTTTTTCAACAGCTCAACTTCCAAATGTGGTCTGAGACCGTCAGTTTTTTGCACTTTTCACTTCGAAATGTGCTTCGCGCCACAACGGCGTGCAATTTTTCATCTCTCATCTGGCTAGATGGCTCCGCACCCGCCGCTTTGGCGAGCCTACTTTTAGACCCTCTGGAGCCACAAAACATTTGAAAAACACAGTGATTCGCGACCTTCTACCTTTTCGCGCACCTGCATCTTCTTTCTTCTGACTCTTTCTCTTCTCTGATCTTCTTTCTTCTTCTCTTCTCTTCTCTTCTCTTCTCTGATTCTTCCCACCTCTGCTTTTTCATCTGTCCATATTGTCGGAAGTTTGACTTCTAAACTTCCATCGATAATTTTAATAAAATCAAATTTGATAAATCAGACAAATGCTCACTACCCATCACCACCCGTCATTACGAGTACAAATCATTTCATGCCTAGTTGATCATTTTTGATCCCATTTGATCCGGTTGGCTGATCGTGCCAGTGCCTGATTCGACGAACCCAGCCATGCCATGCACGACGACAAACATCGTGTCGCAGTCTTGGAATCACGTGGCTCAAGCGCTTCTCCAGCTGCAGGCCAACACCTGAGCATAGCTCACAGGCTGCCAAGGCCAGGCCAGGCCACCAAACAGTTCGAATTTCAGATGCGCAGGGTAAACTGGAAGGAATTGTTCAACTGAACCAGCCTGGATATTCCGTCATACTCACGCAAACACTTCAAAATAGGAAAGCGCTGCGGCAACATTCTGATATATTCTGATCATATCTAATCATGCTGCGCATGCAGTAGAATCTTGTAGAGTCGGTAGAATGTCGTTGCAAACCGAAGGAGGCAGAGATCGATGCAATGCTTTGCCTTCCAAACGCTGCTGGAGTCGCTTGGAGCTCATCCGCAGCAGCCGTACCACACCTCTCTACAAAGATCTGGTCAAGCAATGTCAATGGAGTCAACATTCCAACCAATTTCAACAATGTATATCTGTATATCTATATGTTTTTCTCGAGGTAACGGAAGTGCAAAAGGCATGAAAAAAGGATGCACTTGGCACACATCCTGAACTTACCGCCATGTCTAAGTTTAGTGATAATGATATGACATGCAGCCAGTGCAAAAGCCTACAGTAGTTGTGGTTGTTACATCTTCTGGATGCAAAAGCAGCATATTTTTTCCGCTGCGTCTTCTTGACTGCGCCGTCGAGCACAAGATGATCTCCTTGGCTGGAGCACATCTGTCTACAATGAGCTGGTAATAAGTTCTGGCAGGAAAAAAGACGACGCCAAGAATCACGAAGACACAGGGAAGAAATGAATTAGCTGCCCAACCAAAAGGGGGTATCAAAACCGGACTCTGAGTGCAGCTGGCAGGCAGTCCGCGTCAGTGTTTGCTTGTTACTTGGTCCAGAGCATCCACTAGGTTATCTGCGCCGGCCTGGGTAGGCGCGCGCTTGTGCCGAGGAGAGATGTTAAAGGCTAAAGGTAAGAAGTGCCGCACTGAAAACTCAACAAAGCTCTTCATGACAATAAGCAGCTGAGGCTATGCAGTCACCAGGCTGTGGTCAACATGTCAACATGTCAACATGTCATACAGCTATTGCCGGCAGGGCCAAACTTTCACCTACCTTTGAAAAAGACTGCTTTTGATAAATCTGTTGAATTTGTTTAAGTATTGTTTTTCAAACGTGTGTCAATTGAAGCAGACTAGGACAAGCTGCATCACTGCGGAGAATTATGTTGCTAGAGTTGTCCCCAGCTGCTTCCCAACAAAGATGGAAACCCAACCTGTGAGCAAGTTCCAATGAATGGCATTGGGAAAACTCTCTTTGAACAGGTCTCATTCGCACCTTGACTTAGATCCGGACTCCAAGGATGCAAACACCAGTGGTGACAACGAGGTTTGCAGCAATAACTGCAATTGTGTACGGCAGCAAGGGTACATCCTAGACGACATTCCCACAGCCATTTCCCGCATCATTCCAGAGGCGCATTTCATGTCATCTTTGACTCATCGTATATGCAGAATCAGACAGGTCGTATGATTTGTTTAGAATAAAGAGTAAAGATAATACCAGGAGTACCGCACAAGGCGGTGGCGGAAGTTTCAAAAAGAGGAAACCTATAGGAGAGGTTGGTTGTTGTGAATCACGGATGGCAGAGCGAAGCCACTGATGGACCGACAGGTGGTTGAGATCTCTTCTCTTTCTCTCTCTTTCTGTCTCTTTCTCTGACTATCTACCTACCTCCCCACCTATCTATCTATGTATCCATATCTCTCTCTCTCTCTGTGTCTGTGTGTCTATCTATCTATTGATCGATCGATCTATCTATCTGTTCATCTACCTATCTACCTATCTACCTATCTACCTATCTATCTATCTATCTATCTGTCTGTCTATCTATCGATCTCTCTCTCTCTCTATCGATCTATCGATCGATCTATCTACCTATCGATCTATCTATCTATCTGTCTGTCTGTCTATCTATCTATCTATCTATCCGTCTATCTATCCATCTACCTATCGAACTATCGATCTATCTATCTATCTGTCTATCTATCTATCTGTCTGTCTGTCTGTCTATCTATCTGCAAGCGTGAAAACGAAGATATTCTGGGAGACTTCCTCAGTTTTTGAACTTGACAACATCAAAAACGCAGCAATTCTGCGAGACGTCCTCAATTTTTGAACTTGATAACATCAAAAACGAAGCAATTCTGCGAGACTTCCTCATTTTTCGAAATTGACAACATCAAAAACGAAACCATTCTGCGAGACTTCCTTCAAAAATGGAAAGTTGAGTGCAGAGCTGACGGCCTCGTACCAATGCGTTTTGCGATTTTTCCAGTCCACCTGTCTAAAGTACCGCGCCTGCCACGACAAAGTATGAAAAAGTGATGCCAGGTCATACGAAGTGCTGCACCTGTCACGCAAAATCATCTCAGCAAACCTGAAGATCTGATGCTCCAAAATGCAACCCCTCTCAAGAAATCAGCGCCCTGACCTCTTAACATCTCTGATGAACATGTCTCTTGTACTGGGCCTGCCACGGAAAATGCATCTTTGCAGATCCTCTTCAAACGTCCCACGCCTGCCATCGTTTTTGGAAATGCTACAAAACCCTCACCTTTTGCTCACTTTTGACAAGGTGCACAATCCCTTGCGCCTGCCAGGCGAAACGACATCTGAACGTCCAAAAGTGGTCCGAGCATGGTGTTCTTAACATTTTGACTTCGAAATGTGCTTCCCGCCACAACGGCGTGCACTTTTTCGACATCTCAACTTCCAAAAGTGGTCCGGAGCTGGTGTGCTTTGTACATTTTGACTTCGAAATGGGCTTCGCGCCACAACGGCGTGCACTTTTTCGACATCTCAATTTCCAAAAGTGGTCCAAGCATGGTGTGTTTTGTACATTTTGACTTCGAAATGTGCTTCGTGCCACAACGGCGTGCACTTTTTCGACAGCTCAATTTCCGAACGTGGTCCGAGCATGGTGTGTTTTGTACGTTTTGACTTCGAAATGTGCTTCGCGCCACAACGGCGTGCACTTTTTCGACATGTCAACTTCCAAAAGTGGTCCGGAGCTGCGGTGTTTTGTACATTTTGACTTGGAAATGTGCTTCGCGCCACAACGGCGTACAATTTTTAATCTCTCATCTGGCCAGCTGGCTCCGCACCCGCCGCTTTAGCGAGCCTACTTTTCGACCCTCCGGAGCCACAAATTATTGGAAAAACACAGCGTCTCGCGACTTTCCTACCTTTTGGCGCACCTGGATCTTCTTTCTTCTTCTGTTCTCTTCGCTGACTCTTCCCATCTCTGCTTGTCGGAAGATTGACTTCTAAACTTCCTTCGATGACAGTATATGACATAATATTTAGCGTTTAGGAACTCTGTCTAAATCTTCTTCTGTCTGGATTCTATCAATCTTTCCCCAGTTCGAGGTGGCTAACGTTTGAGTCACTGAGAGTCCTCAGGTGGCAGCAGAGCCAAAGCGTAGTTCTTCACTCCAGTGGTGATTGGAGCCAGCCTGAACCACATAAAGTTGCGAACCATCTTGCACAGATTTGCACAGAATGGGGTCCGAAAAGTCTATCAGGTATGTTTCTCTTCAATCCTATTTTGAAAACAAGTCCTGAAGTACTCAAAGCGATACTGCACAAGCTAAACTCAGAGTGCCAACTGTCAAGTCAAAACAATGACTGACTTAGTCATGAGAAAGGCTCAGTATTGTATCAAAACCAAGGAAATGATTTGGACTACTCGAATCGAGCTACAAGTTTTCTATTCCTTTTGGGAACAGGATGGAACAGGTGAATCATCACGTTCATTCAAATCACTGTCTTTGATGTGCTTTGAATGTTTTGATGGAAGATCATGGAAGCTCATCAGAGCGTAGCTTTCTCAGGGTGGATGATGGTGGATGTGGCACGGCACATGACTGGCAGTTGAAAATTGCACGTGCGCAGTTGGCTTTCCATGGCTTGGATTTCCACTGGAAAGCATAAGTAGGATAAGTTGCAAGCGCGAATGCACGAGCTTCTGGTGCCGTGCGAAGCTTTGACCATGTTTGATCAGGTCTCAAGATCTATCAGAATCTATCATAAGAAAGTATCAATATACAGCAGATTGCTAGCTCAACACCTCCAAACCTGTGGCGGTGAAAGCAGTGACTCTGCTGTTCTATGTGCTTCCGCCTTTACGGAACAAGTGAAGAGTTTCCCCACTTGCTCCAAAGTTGCCTGCGGAAGTCTATGGTTTTGAGTTCATGTTAATTTCAGTTAGTGCCAGTCGTCTCAATGATTTCAATAGATCAGATGCAGGACATGGATTGACATTGATTCGGCCACAAGTTTGGGAAGCCATGCTATACAGCGCCTCGCCAGGAAAAGTGCCTTTAGCGGCCGTTTCTGCACGGCGGCCATGTGCCGCTGCAAGGCGGCGGGAAACTCCAAGCCTAATGCCTTGCAGACAGGAAGTCACAAGACTGCTCAATAGTCTCCGAAACGCCTTGCTTGCGTCGAAATATTAAAGCAATCTGCATGCCGAAGATGCTCAAGCGGCTGTAGTTTTCAGCAAATGAGTAGGGATTGAAGGGTTACTTCTGCCAACCAGCACGACTCATAGGTATGGAAATTGCATTTGTATATTCTTGGTTTCCTTACTTGCTGCAGCTGAGAGATAGAGATATTGAGAGAGAGAGAGAGAGAATGCTTTTGCACAAGCAAAGAGTGCTGTTGAGACAAACCAGGCCTAGGGCCATAGTAACGACTTGTCAAAGAAGACATGAAGAACACTGAACACACAGAAATAAAAAACATTTCTCATAGCCATGAACTCAAATGAAGCGAAAGCAAGACTGGCCTTTCCAAACAATCGGCCTGAGTTGTGTTAAATGGGCTCAAAGGTTCTCGTTTTGTCCAGTGATGTTTGCATCAAGGTCATGACAGAAGTGACATCTAGCACAGGTCTCGTGAGCAGTCCCAGAATACTTCAGTCCCAAACTGTTGATCTCAAGGCGAGAACATACGGATCCATGTTGATCAGCCAGATCAGAAAGCAGCCATGTATTTTCTGCTGACATCGGGTTTTCTCAATTCAAGCCGGGTTGCCGAGGAAAAGCGAAAGCAATGCCTTAGGCCAAGGGCTAGATTGTCAATTGTCAATGTGTTTTTTGTAGACCTAGGTTCAGCCCCGTTCCTGAAGAAGCTTGACTAAAGAGGATGACTAAAGGAAAGATAGTCGAGGCATCGTGAATGCCTTCTCTGCAAACTCAAACATGAATTGAGATCTTGATCTGCTTGCAGGTATCCCAGCCTTTGAAGAACTGCAACAAGTTAAATAATGTTAAATCATGTTAAATCCAAGGTTCACTTACAGTCTTTGCCAGCACACTGGCCACAGTCCCCAAAACTGCACCTTGTCACAGAGCAACAATGAAATGGCTTCCAGGTTGACGATTGAGGACAGCTAAACTCAATTTAGCTCATTTTGCCGTACCCTGTTTGCGTTGAGCTGGATTCCCGATGGTGAACAAGAAGCGACAATGCAAACTTTATTTTTGCATTGCTGGGATGTCTATTGAACTCGTGGAAATGGAATGGAATCTTGCCACAAAAACAAAACATTCTGCTTCAATTTCTACCAGTAGGATTCTGTGTAGCCAGTCAGTCGGTCACATGCTTGGCCGGGCTGACCATAGATGTTTCCGAGTGCCACATCTACGACCTCAGAAGTACCACAGGACAAATAAGTGACACCGGTCGGCGCCCAAGAGACTCCCAACTTGCCTGCTTGCCTTATGTGCCACTAACTAACCAAACATAACCGGACAAACGCACCATTCCCCAAGCTGGAACAAAATTATTCTGCACGCGATTTTTTAGCCTCGAATCAAATGGCGCGTAAGAACCACCCTGGTCAGAGACAGTGGCCGGCAATGGACATAGGACCATTGGCCAAAAGCATGGGAAAACGGCAACCCCTTTCGGTGCTGTGGTAAAGTAACCTCAAACAAGAACTGTGGCAGCTGTTCTGGTGCTTGGTTTGGTGGCTTTAGCCTTGGCGGCGGAAAGGCAGCCGCGCCAAGATGCCACTCCCTGGGGGAAACCCAAGTCACCAAAAAGCCTAGTTCGGAACTGTATCCCTCCCGTGAACAAGCTGTGTGGTCGTCCCATGAAATCAGCTATCAAACAAATCACACAGTGCACAAACGAGGCCTGATCAATACTTTCAAGCGGATGGCAGTGGAAGGCCGTGCGTGAAAAAGAAATTATGTTTTTCATCTTCTGCAGGTGTCAAAGCTTGAAGCACGTTGATACAAATACACCCCTCCGGAGGCAGCAATGCATCGTTTGCAGGCCAGCTAACTTTCGATTCTCAAGATACTTCATGTGCGTAAACTCAAATTCGACGATCAGTCTGCAATACTCAGCCAAGGTTACATTCGGTTACATGTCTAGTCTGTCTACAAAAGCAAACAATTCTCAATATGATACTCTACCAAAAAACTAGACTCGATACTCTACCCAAAAAAACTAGACTCTCGACACGCTTGACCTGTTGACTTTGTGTACATGAATGAGTATATCGATGTTGTATTGTATGCACATGTATGATCATGTATGTACCATGTTGATTTGTATCCGTGGATCAACAAAACTGCAGAGCGCGTCGGCTGTGCAGAACTTTTTCGTCCCGCACTTGAGCCATTTTGCAATGCCGTGTTCATCCTTGCGCAGTGGCCATGCTATGGTTGGTGCATGCCACCACGTGTTTCACATCTTCTAAAGTTTTAAAATCCACACCAGCTGGTGAAGCGCGCACAGAATCGCACTCCCCCCCGCAGCTCGCTCGCTGCGGAAACACAAAAGTTCAGCCACAAATTATGGCTTCGTAGCCCGGCTCTCATTTGAGCTTCATTCGCACGCAGTTTCAGGGCTCCTCCTATTGGCATTCACATCAGTTTCCTCATCCGTCACATTCTTCTACCAGTGGCTGGTATGACCTCGGTGGTGGAGCTGCTTGAGAACTTGAAGGGCGTGTCATAGCGGCAGATGGGCCTGGTTGGGTTCTACCAACTGCACCACTTCTGGTTCCTGGATGTTCCTGGGATTCAGCGCTGGACAAGGTTCCAGTGCCGCTGTTTGCGAGGCACCCATCCAAGTACAGCTTTCCAATCACTGGGGGTGTGCAGTTCATAGGGGCGGCCCACATGCACATCCAGGTCATCATCTCTAGTTGGCTGCGGAGCAGGCCATGGTGGTCCATCCGGCACGGTGGCAGGCTCGAGCTGGATGCTCAGGTTGAAGGTAAAACGCTTTGGTGACACGTTCACCCGTGAGGAACTTGGCATCAGCAGGTGCACTTCTGTGCAAGAGGTGGAATTTCTGCTTCCTTGCGGAGGGTGGATTCGCACCAAATAGACATCTTGGCCACACTTGGTGACCGACCATCCATCCTTTTTGCCAGTTTTGTTGGGACCCCCATAGCGGTCATCTAAACAAGGTCCATGTCCGCCAGCCTTTTTCTGAGCTTTTTCAGCCTCTCTACGGGCTGGTGGCAACTTGGAAAGTGCCCATGCATGGGTCTTGCCGTGCGGGACCCATCAGAGCCAGAGGCGGTGGTATCCCCTTGCATTGCAGCAGCGCACAGCAGCATCATCGGCGGCGCAGAAGCATCATCCAGCGACCACGGCGGCAGCGGCGGCACTGGCTTTGACATCTTATATAGGGGCCATGGCAGCAGGTCGAACGCCGGGACCTTTTGGGCAGCCCGTGGGGCAGTGGTGCTGAAAGGCCAACAGTTGCCCAGAAACTTGGACATGTTGATGCGAGTCACCACTGACGGACTCAAGAGACATGTGCGCCCAGCCACAACTGTTTTCTGCCACGACATCACCCAACAGAGGACCATTTTCCGGGTCACTATCCCAAAAATCTCTTTGACTTTTATGGACTTGGTGATCCCATTCGGGCCTTTCAGAGTTTTCATCCCAAATCGTCCCAAAACTGTTTTCTCCAGGTTCATTTTCCCTTGGAGATTTCACATAGTTGGTGGTTGACATTTGAGGGGTTATTATTCCTCCAGGTTCATTTTCCCTTGGAGGTGTGCTTTCGGCCGGTTCGTCTCCCCTGGCACCTTTTGTTTTCTTGAGGCCAATGGCTCTTGATGGTTTTTCCACCTCCCCTTCCGTCTAAACAGATCTCATTGGATCGACCTTCGTTTGAAGGTGTTGATTGGCAGCTGCAGGCCAGCCATCCAGCGCATGCAGCAGCAGCCATAGCGCAAGCAAGCTGCAAATCCGGCCGAGCAGCAGCCGTGGACGCCACAGCAAGCGCTGCCATAGCCACGATCACCTTTACCTTGGTCACCATTTTCTTAATTTCATCAGGTGCTGAAGTGGCGGTGGGTTTGGAAGACCCTTTGGAAGTTTTTTGAGGTGTGTGTTTCGGGGTCATATTTGGGGGTTGATGCATCAACATGGAAATTAAGGAAATGCCAAAACTTGATCCAATCCCTCAACAGGGTACTGGGTTTAGTGAGCATATCCGCAGGAAGGTCAACCCCTTGTTGGTGTCTGACTTTCCATGTTTGGGGTTCTTTTTTCAACAGTTCACGCCAACATGAGGAACGAAGCTGCAAGCGGCGTGTCCTCCAACCACCATCAAGGTTCATGAGAAGGCTCAGTGCACTTGAGTTATCCAGGTCACATCCGAACCATCATCCCTCATGCACGAACCATGGATTCGGATAACCTTTACAAGGGCCCGAGCAGATTTCAACATTGTGGTGGCTTCGCAATACCCCACCAGCTCGGCCTCCGCCGTGCTCATAATGTGAAATGCTTGCCGAGAGGCTTCCCATTGAATCGGAGATCCTGCAGCACACAGTATGATGCCTTGGTGACTGCGGTCACCTTGAGGAGCGAAGCTGATGTCTGCAAACGCTTCAGCAACATATCATGCCTTGGTGCCTGAAGTGCGCCGCGGGCACCATGGTCCTTGTTGCACGGGCGGTACAAAAGGCAGGTTTCTGGGGCGTTGCACAAAACCCCAACACATGTTGTCCTATTTGGGCTTCTTTGTCAAATTTCTTCCCATGACGCTTACTGCATAGGCTATGTCAGATCGCTTGGGCTGCACGGACATCGGGTGTGGTGACATCCGTTTCATCAATTTCGGAACCGTCCAGTTTGGGCATGGGACATGGGGGTAGCACCCTCGTGTCGTTTCAACAGCTCAGCAGTGTAAGGCTTTTGTATCTTTTGTGCTACCATCAAGCTCACCCCATCATCATGTCTTTTCAGCTCAAACCCACAAAACCGGATCCGCTCTTCCTACCGTTTCAACTTCGGAGCATTTCCATTCTTGTTTCAACCGGTCGAAAAAGGAAGTTCGAAGATTGTCATTTGCCAAAGCCATGATATCATCAACTTAACAATGACATGACCTTCACATGTTGGTCCGGTACCAGTGTGACCATGTTTCATAATTTCCAAAGGTTCCCTTCTTCAGTTCTTTTGAGGGAAAAATCACAACCATCCATTTTCCATGTGAACCCGCTCATGGTTTGATCCCTGTGCACCGCCCAGCGCGCGGGGCTTGAAGTGAACCCATACAAGGCATTATGGACCCTCCACCGCTCAGAAGAATTGCAGACTTTGGCTTCAACAAACACTTTTAGGCTTTTAGGGGCACAACAATCACCTCCCGGGCATCATGAGGTTTCGGCCAAGGAGCAAGGAGGGATGTCGGTAACACCAGCACCCCACCCCTTCTGCACGGAGTGAGCCAATGCAGCTCTGATCAGAATGCCATGAGCGACAGAAGCATAGAGATTGCCCGGAGCAGGATCCAAGTCACTTTGCAGCAGGTTTCCACAAACCACTGCCCTACATTTCTTTTTCCCGCCATTTGGACCCGCTTTTCGAACAGTCACAAGTTTTCCCGGAACAAACTCAACAGCTTCTTGGCTCAACACGGAGAGGTCAACAGGTTCAATGGCCTTTGTTTCATGAACCAAACTATTGTATTCTTTTATCATCGCATCTTTCCATTCCCTAAATTCACAACGGACTTCATTCAAGGGAACTGTGGTGGTTTGCAAAGCCTCCCCCGGATCCTTGGCCAAAATATCATCAGCTTGAAGGCCACATATTTTGACAACCCGTTTATTTTGGGCATCTCTGACCCGGAAAAGATCATTCTCGTACTTTTTCCCCTTGAAGCCATTGGATATCAGCCCCACAATTTTCCCCAAGAGCTTTCGTGGTGGGAACAACATCCAACAGATCTTGAAGTGAACCGGGAACATTTTGGTGCATCCAACCCAACCACTTTTCCAAACCATCCAAAGATTCCAGCTTGGCAACAACCCGTGACTTTGACCCAACATCTTTTTCAAGGTTTGGTTTGGTGGTGTGCTCTCTCCCCCGGGCCCAGCACTAGCATCCAGCCACTTGACTCGTGGTGGTTCCCTCTGGTTTTCTCATCGATATCATCAAATATCCCCAACATTTCTTCCCCATTATCCCCCTTTTCACCATCAACTTCAAGAACAAGTTCATTTTGGGGTTCATCTTCAGGGATTGTTCCAAGTTGGGTTCCAAAACCAAAGAGGACCCCCCCGCGATCCAATAGGCGCTGGTCCTGGAGGTAGCTGCTTGTGCCAAAGACGCAAGTGAGGTTTGCCAGGTCGCAGATCTTCTTCAAGTTGCAGCTGAGCTTGGTCGCCCAGTGGATCTGGAAGGATGGCCTCACGAGCATGCAAGACATGTTGGTCCTTTGTCGTTCGGACGAGCCAACCTGAAGCCATGTCAGGGCTGGGACACAACAGACATGTTTCAACAAAAGGTTGAGCCAACAAATTCCCTCGGTCATGCCATGTTTTCCTTGTGGCCAAAACCAGGGAATTGTAAGGCAACATTTTTTGAACAGGGGAACCAAGGAGCTCCGCTTGTTGCCTCAGTCAGTCTTTCCTCAGTGGCGTATCGCATGGCCTGGGGCCAAGTGGTATTTTCCTGACCTGGTACGCCTTTTTAGTTGGTTCACCTCGGCCTCACAATGGCCGTTACTTTGGGGGTCATCACCGGCTGTGAACGTATGCATAATGCTTCTTTGTGCGACCCACGACCTGAACTTGCGAGCCAGCAGTTCTTTGGCTCTATCTGAACGGACACGTGTGACACAAACACCCATGCATCGCATCCTAGTCACCAAAGCATCCATCGCGGGCATCACATGTTTCACATTTCGGGACCCAACAGGCTCCATGAGTGTGACATGACGCACTTTGGCTGGTTGCGACAACTCTCCCACAGCTTTTTCCAAACATTTTGACTCCGATTCTTTCTGTTCATCTTCGCCCATGATTGAGGGTTCATATTCAGCTGCATTTCCATCACCCCCATCATGGTCTTTCACGTTTTCACCATCACCCCCTGCAGGGTTTTCTTCAATTTTTTCGTCCCCCTGAAGGGAGTATTCTTTTTCATCCAGTCCCTCCCCTCAACATGCATCCACAGTTTCCATTGGTCGCGGAGCATCGGGTGACATTTCGGCATCCAGATCAACAAGTCCCCGCAAAGGAACAATGGGTTCAACCGCATGTTCAATAAGAATGGTCCCCGTCAAAGCATGTTGTGATAGTTCCACTGACCCATGTGCAAGTTCAACCAAAACAGGATCAGCATCGGCCAATTCTTGAGGGGTTCCCCTTCTCAAAGCATTTGTTTTCTCCCCCATCCAAAAGACCTGTGGGACCATCAGGAGCAGCCGGCTTGAGGGTTTTCAGGCGAGTGGTGGCTTCACTCAAAAGTCCAGTGACCCTTTCAGGAGTCGCTTCTCCCCATCCCAGTTTCCGGCCCAGCTCTCAACACAGTTTCGGAACCAAGCGGCTTCTCTGCAGTGTCAACATCCCCAAGCGTTTTTTCAGGGTGACTTTTTGGACACCTTGGCAACCCTCTTGATCAAGTTTGGAGTCAAACCCTGCAGCTTTCAAGGGACATTCACGTCTGAAGTGACGAACAGCAGAACAGTTGAAACATCGATTACTTTGAGGATCCCAAGGGGGCATGACCAAGGTGACATTGATCCCCTCTTGAACACCCTTTTTCACTCATCCAAAACTTACAAGCCTTCTTCTTTGGTGCGGAGATTTCTGCTCCGATTCAGGTTGAAGATTTTGAGGGATCCCAGGAGGTGGCGACACACCCAGAGCAGCAGCTTTCACAGCCGAAGTTGCCTTCACAGGCACACTCAAGGTCAGCTCTTCAGCTTCAGCTTGCAAATGCTCGGAGTAGCTCAGGATCGTCTCTGCTGTTGGCAACTGATCCAAATTAAACTGCTGGTGGATCATGCTGAGACGATATGCCACTTGTGGTGATTTTCCACTCAAGACATCCGTGCATTTGGTCAGTGCTCCTAGCAAAACCAAACCATCAGGCAAAGTGACTTGGAGTTCCCTGGCTCTTTGAACAAACCTTCGCCAGGTTCGAATCCAATCCAAAAATTCATGAACATTAGAACCACACTTGGAACCCGTGATGTTCTGCAACAATTTGGTGCGTTCAGACGCACCTCCGGGTTGAAAGGTGATGCACAGCTTATACAACACCTGGTCAGTGGTGAGCTTTCGAGCTGCCATGATTTCTTCTTTGATTGGATCAGGGATAGATCCCAACAGCATGGACAATGCCCTTCTTTCAGTTTGGGGCCAAAGTTGAACACTAGGATCCACTTGTGGGCGAAGTCTCATCAACCGTTCAATGGGACCCAACAGCTCCCCTGACCAAAGCCCACCAACCCCCCGATGAGCAAGACAAGTCACCCATGAGAGAATCAATGATGCTAAGCCAGTCACCTAATTGCAAGTCAGTGGCATCCATCGACAACTTCGGCAGTTCCACATCCCTGGGATTTCCAGAAGGATTTTCACCGAATCCACCTGAGTTTTGCAAGTTACCTGGACAAGGCGGCAAGGCAGGTGGGATTGGAGGTGTCACAACCCCAAACCATATCCACTAGCCAACAGTCTTGGAGGAGAAGGTGGTGGTGGCCCGGGTGGTGGCCGCACAAACGGTTCAACAACTGTCGGCACAATTGGTTCAGGTGCAACCCTACCTACAACTGGCTCAGGAACCGTTTGGGGTTCAACCACATCATGTGACTTGGGCATTCCAGGCTCTTGGAAATCCAGGACCGAGGCTTATGGACTTTGTGAACCAGAAGACCCTTTTTCAATTCCATGTTTTTCCACCCCGGGCTTTTTTGACACTCATCCCCACATGCAACAAACCTTGACGGAACTTTTCTTCAGCTTCTCGCAAACAACGCAATCGGAGCAACTCAGGTGGGTCCATTTCGACATCAACATTTCCCCTTTGTTCCACACAAACTTTTTGGGGCGTTGAGGAATTTGAACCCGGCTGCAAACCCAAGGTGCAAACCCAAGGCAATCACGTCGTACCCCCGAAAGCTTCTTGGACAGCTTCACGCTGCTGAGTTTTGGAGTTTTGCTCCAGAAGGGATTCGCAACATTTCCCATTCTTCTGGAACCACAGCACGCTCGGAGCCCTCAGGCCCGTCACCTATGTAGAACTTCACATTGCGGCCCTGGGGCACATCACAAGCGTCAGAATCCTTCGCATTGGAGCCCTGAAGCACATTTTCAACCCTGGCTAGGGTACGACCCTCCACAGCAACTTGTTGTCTAGGCTCTATCCTACGAGACTCGGACCCTGACCCTCTTCCCTTACCAGTAGCACCCACGGAGCTATGTTCATTCACAGCCCTTTGCGCTGGTTCGGCACTAGGTCTAGACCCCTCATCCCTTTGCAGGTTCCCAGACTGCTGCTTTTCGGGGACAACAACCCTTTGCACACCAGGAGTTTTTTCAACATTCTGTTTCACCTCGAAGTTTTCACTAGCCTTAGGGTTACTCTCAACCAACATGGGGCTCACCAGGGGAAAAACACAACGGACGTCCTACAAGTCCCAGAGCATCCAACATGCCCCCACCAGTCACACATCCAGTATCATCCAGTGGTATTGGGCTCACTAGCCAGAGCTCCCACAGACCCACCATTTTCAGACACAGTTGCTCCATCCAGCAGCTGCTGCATCATGTCATCCGCACAGCTAGCCACTTGCGCCGCATTCACCGCTGCAGCTGCACGTCAATGCACAGAAGACTCACGGCGCCCTGCAAGCTCCATGTCGAGATCCGTTGGGCTCATAGTGGATAAACAACTGCAGAGCGCGTCGGCTGTGCAAAACTTTTTCGTCCCGCACTTGAGCCATTTTGCAATGGCGTGTTCATCCTTGCGCATGGCCATGCTATGGTTGGTGCATGCCACCACCTGTTTCACAACTTCTAAAGTTTTAAAATCCACAGCAGCTGGTGAAGTGCACACAAAATCGCAGTATCAATTCGTATTTTGGGTTCGGAAAAGCTGCCTGCACAGTTTTTGCATTGCAAAGCCTCCAAGCACCACGAGTTCAGCTTCAATCAGCTTCACATGGAACATTATTACAAACTGTCCTAAACGTTGTGCCATGTTGCAGCACACCAGGAAGATCCGTCGCATATGACGCATATGAGTTTGAATTCATAAATAACCCATGTGCGCCTTGCAGCTTGGGGGGCTGCACCATATTCCCAGTCCCCGTTGGGTACGCAGGAAGTCGAATTAGAATTGGATCTTGTCAGAGGGAACGCATAGCGAATTCGGTCAAGAGCTCGGAGGCAAAAGCAAAAGGCGATGACCTGTGATATCTTGTGATATCTTGTGATATACTCTATCAGAAACAAAGATTCGCTTAGTTTCCTTTGTTTCATTCCTATCAGAAACATACTTCTATAGAATCTGCGTGCTATGCCCTGAACTGGTTGAGGGCTGGCTGCAACCCTTTGAATAGTTTGGGGGTGGTGCCTAGTTGTTTTCACACCACTGCTTCCTCCTGCTGGTCGGGTGCTCAATCTTTGGTATCAGTTGGCCCCTTGGCATCTGAACCAAGCGTTTCAAAAGCAAGCGTTATGTCACATAGATAGTTCAAACATGTTCAAAAGAGCGAGTTTCAAAAATATTGAATATTATTGAATGCACATGCATAAATGCCCTATTTGATAGCACATTGAAGTACATTGCAGTCATTTCAGCATTTCTAAAAGGCCTACCTTGCTTTTGCAACCTCACCTTCTGGACATGCGTCATGAGTGTCATGCAAAGAACACGGGAATCAGACCGCAATTGTAAGGCCTGAAACCGTCGAAGCGCCAAACCCTCAGCTTGGAATTTGAAGTTAGTTGCCACTCAGCTATGCTTCTCAGCTATGCCCTCAAAGCGTCCACGCACTCAGAACCGTGTTGGTCCAGTGGGAACTTGGCAACAACTACCTACCTTTTACATCCTTTTACAACTGAAACCAAAGACTCCCAGAAACATTCCCTAGCGGGCATTTTACCACCAAGAAATGCTTCCCTCGAGGGAACATGCAGAGGCCTCAAACCTTTGCCAAAGTGCTTCTTCTACTTGATGTCTAAAACTCGGCTGTTTACTACTTGCAAAACTTGCAGGAACCCGCGCTGGCAAAGCTTGATGCTTCGATAATTACTGGCCTTTTGCTATACGACTCCTCGAGAACGGCAGAGTCCATAACAGCAAAACAACTCTGCCGGAAATCTATGTCTTGGAACTTGTCGCAGGTAGACTGGACTATTCAGAGAATGTCCGATCACGACATTCACATGGGTATATTGAGGATTCGATGGTGAACAAAGCAGCCAGTACGTAGTACATGAATGGTTCGCTGTATTCTACCAAAAAACTAAACTGGTTTTTAAAGCACCATAGACCCATATAAGAGGTTAGAAAACAAGAAAACAATCTTTCAATTTAAGTGACTTAAGAGGTACATGTTCCTCCATCTCCTTTCTGAATTTGAGCTTTGAGCTCTGAGCTCAGAACATGTCAACGATCAAAGGCTGCACAGGGGAGCTGTCCTTTCGCAAGGAAGAATTTGTGTACCAATGGTTGCAAAACGTCATGTCCCATTAGACAGGCATTCAAAGTCTTTTTGCACTCGCCAACAACGGTCCGTTTCAAGCTACACTTTGGAGAAAAAAACAAAGTTCGCTCTAGTAATCCTTGCTGGTGTCTGGTTTACGGCCGTCTTGCCTCTCTTTGAGATGTGACAACGTGCGGAGTGTTCTGAGTCTACTGAGACTAGACTGAAGGCATCCAAGCTACGCCACCGTAGTTCGCATCTCCCCACGTAATGATAGCGCCATCGTTGCGCAGCGCTGCAAACGCTCCGTACGATCCTGCGATCTCTTTGACCTCATACAGCTGATCCTGCGCTGAGTGGGTCTGTGCAAGAAAACATTGGTTAAACTAGTTCGGTGTAACCCTGACGTTGCTCTGCGCCGGAATTGTGGAAGGTTGCGTATTTTTGAAATGCCATGCTGGTGGACTTTCAAAATGTAGATGTATATGTGATCCATGATCATGATCATGATCATGATGATGATGATGATCATCATCATCATCACCATCACCATCATCATCGTCATCATCACCATCATCGTCATCATCATCGTCATCCCTTATGAAGATAAGTTGATGCTATTATCAGATTCAGCATGTTTGCCACAGGGGGTGGAGGACGTTTTGACCCCTTATGAAGATATGTTGATGCTATTTTCAGAATCAGCATATTTGTCAAAGGGGGTGGTGGATTTGTTGATCCCTTATGAAGATAAGTTGATGTTATTCCTTAGTCAACACATTTGTCAGAGGGTGTGGTGGATTTGTTGATCTCTTATGAAGATAAGTGGGTGTGATTACCCCATTTAACATATTTGTTATATGGGGTGGTGGATTTTTGATACCTGATGAAGATACGTTGATGTGATTACACCATTTAACATATTTGTCATAGGGGGTGGCTGATTTATGATCCCTTTTGAATACAAGACATATAAGTTGATGGTATTACCCCATTCCACATGAGTTGATACTGGTGATGATGATGGTGATCATCATCATCATCATCACCACCATCATCACCATCATCATGTCATGATGATAATGACATTGATATCATGATGATGATGATGATGATGATAATGAAGATGATGATGATGATGGCGATGATGATGATGATGATGATGATAATGATGCGTAAGCGTGGAGCAAGGTCCGGGCTGGACGGAACCAGTTAAACCATCTTGAACGGCAATGAAAAGACTGTAAAATATAAAAATATAATTGCATACAGCCGTAAGGGCACACGTTTATCCTAGAATCATACAGAAAACATGCGGCCGTGCAGCTCATGTGTGACATCCCCCTCACTTTGCAAGGCCAAACTCTAGCCGTCAATGAGTTTTTACGAGTCTTACTGTACATGGTTCGTCTACTTGTACTGCATAACCAGAAGGATCAACTGGATCAGGTGACAACTATGTAAGCGCTATCATGACATCACGGAGCCACAGAATGCCACAGAGCTGTGATCACTATTGTATACTATTGCAGCATCTTGTAGCATTGTAGCAGCTGAAGAAATGAAAATACACACAGGAGATCGCAGGAATGGGTTTGACGCCCAGGTTTGGGCAATATGATAGTGAGCATCAAGTCTCAATATTGTCATGTGTAAATGTCAATCACTAAGTATCAAACATCAAACATAATCATAGTTAAGAATTTAAGTATCGAATCGCATTCCCTGTTTGTCAAAAGCAAATGTAACTTCATAATATGTGTATATATATATATGCAAATAAATTAATTAGAGATAAGCGTCGAATACTATTCAATTCCCAATGTGTCAAATGCAAATGTGAAATGATACGTATACAAAATTATTGCTGGGACCAGCAAGAGTTTGTAAATGCACCTGGCTGGTCCTGCACCGAAGAGCTGTCGCCTCCTTTGTGTGGGAGGCCCCAAGTGTGCACAGTGCCGTCTTCTCGCAAAGCTGCAAATGCCGAGGAGGTTGCCTCCCATCAACGCTGCAGACACGGCGATGTCAGCATAGAGCTACTGGCATGTTTCAAAAAAAACAAAAATATAAATAAATAATTGGCTATATCCACAGAAGTCCACTTCCCACAGGGTTGGACGCTGTTTTTGTGTATTTCTGCAAACTCTTGCAGCCACACACGCCACACACGTCACTCAAACTCCAAGGATTTCCATGACCATATCTGACCTGTTCCCTTATGCGGGCTGTGCCTGGACAGTTTGAATGCTCACAAGCTCTTCCTGCAAATCTCATCGCGCCATGTTTGGGATGACATGTTGATATGAATTGATATGATTTGATATGATTTGATATGACTTGATATGTTTGCAAACTTCGGAGCTACTTCATAAAAGAGGTGAACTTGAGAATTGAACTGTCACTAAAACCTTGCGGGTCGGAGAAGGTTTCACTCCTGAATTGCACTAGAGTCGCCACCATACTCTGAATGGCCCCAGGCCACGATTGTGCGATCTTGCTTCAAGGCAGCAAAAGCGGCATCACTGGCATAGATCTGTTCCACATCAAGAAGCTTCCCCTGGCACAAGCTGCATCTGGCTCACAGAAAAGCAGCTGCAACAAGGCAACTGTTCCATACTTGTCGAGTGCGTCTTGTCTCTTAAAAGGCTGAAAGGACTTTGCCTGTTGACCATGAGTCAGTTCTTCAGGTGGGCCCATCAAAATTCTATCTTCTAATATGTAGCCAATGACCGTCAAATGGAGTTTTCTCCGCTGTGAACCCTGCATACATGAATGAATATCACCGACACATTTCCACGCTCACAAAACACTATGCCGCCATTATACTCGTTCATACAGAATCTGGTACAGTCTCCAAAACAAATAGTATTGTAACATATCAGGTTGGATTTGTATAAAATGGTACAATTTGTATACAGTCTTCAAGATGTAAGTCCTGAATTGGGACATGCTCGTTTGGTCAGGGTGAGTACTGTACATTGTTTCACCATGGTTTCATGGCCACAGCAAAATTGGCAAGGTACAGTAAGATCAGGAAGACATGTAAGAGTCATGTAAGAGTCATGTAAGACCGACAGAATAGTTTGCACAAAATCCAGCCTGGACATTTCGGCTGTCTCCACCATATGCACTGTGTCCCCAGGTGATCACCGAACCATCTTTGCGCAACGCAGCCATTGCATGTCCACAGTAGACACGCTCCACGTCCTAGGAAATGTTAGGGCGTGTCAGAGCATTCACTCTCAAGTCTTGTCTACATTATATAGATTCGAACAAAAGACGGCATAAACTGCATGCAAGTAGAATATAAGACGCCTTTCAGGAGAGTGAGTTGATATGAGTTGATGTCTGTTCCAAATTGGTTTGGAATTTCCGAACATATCCTCCGTTGGAGTCCACCGAGTGACATAAAGCTGATCGTGAACCGCAGAAGAGTTGCCGCCAGACAGAGCCTATCATTTGAAAACTGCAGGCAATTTGAATTTGTTCTATGATGTTTTTCGTTTTTCTCGGTGCGTCAACGATCTTGCCTTGGTCCTTCAGTCGACTTGTGAAGTGAGGTTTCCACATGTGAGTCCCTAGTTACCCTAGTTATTGAAATTGTTCAGGGAGAGTTGACGGAGTGCAAAGCGCAATGGTAATGCACCACAAACTAACTGCGGATAGTAAATCCAAACAATTTGTGCATCACAGTATCATCTGTCCAAATTTCCGAGCCTTGCCCCAAGTCACGACACTGCCATTCTCCTTGAGGGCTGCGAAGGCTTTGTTCGAGGCAAAGATGGATGAGACATTGCGTAACCTCAACACAACGAAGCGCACAACGTCACACAGTCTTTCCAATTCATTTCCGCAAAAATGGTTAACATCATATCTATGTGTACATCGCCGTGTACATCTGCTGTTTACTACACTGCAAATGTCTTATATATTATATTGCATTGCATGACATTGTAGGATGTCGCATCGTATTGAATTGTTTTTTTTCTAATCTTTGTTGTTACTTCGTATAATGTCAAGTCACAATAAATTAAACCATATCAAATAGTATCATAATATATCATAATCGTATATGTATATATGTATATCTATATATAATTTTATGTTCTTTATACTATGCCATATTGTGCACTGCATCGACTATTATATGATATCTGTTCGTATCAATTCATAATGTACATTTATCATTTTAAGCTACATCTGTTATGTTCCACGATTGATCTTACACTACGTGCTGTATTACATGACGTAATATTGCATATTTCAGTATACTATCTCACATGTCATGTCATATTGTAGTATATTAAATCATATTATACCTTGAGCTCTGTCGTATTACATGACATAGCACTGTATATGGTAATATACTTTATCAATGCAAATTACCTTGAAACCTTTTCATAGCGCTCTATTATACTGCAACGTATATGTCCGAATATGTTGCATCACATCATTTAATGGTACCGTACCGTACATTACATTACATTGCATTACATTACATGACGTTCTTTCACACCATATCATATTACATTCCATTACAGTGATTTTTGATCATATTGCAAAAAAAGTATATGATACGATATGATACGCAGGTTATGTGTCTGCTGTGTGAAATTATGTATATATATATATATACGTACATATAGATAGGTAGACAGACAGACAGACAGACAGACAGACAGACAGAGAGACAAAGAGAGGGGGGAAGAGGGGTAGGTAGGTAGGTAGATAGGTAGATACACTCAAAGGCGTGCCAGAACCGTAACAACTTCCTAAAACCGGCGAGATAAATCCAAGAAAAGTATACAACCGCCACGACTTTCACCACCGGTAGGTAGAGAGAGAGAGAGAGATAGATAGATAGATAGATAGATAGATAGGTAGACAGATAGATGGAAAGATAGATAGATTTAATAGATATAATAGATATAATAGATAGATTAGATAGAATGGATTAGAATAGAATCGGTCAGAATCGAATAGAGCAGAATAGAAAAGAATAGGCTAGAATAGATTGGTTTAGACTAGAATAGAATAGAATAGGATTAGGGCCGATAGATAGATATATGAGATGGATTAGATGGATTGGTTGGATTGGGTGGTGAATTATATAGATGAATTAGGTGGATTAGATGGATTAGATGAATCAGATGGATTATTGGAAAGATTAGATAGATTAGATGGATTAGATAGAAACATAGAAAGATAGAACAATAGCTCGGTAGAACGATAGGGAGATAGAACGATAGAACGATAGAAACATAGAAAAATATGTAAAAGGGTAGAAAGATAGACAGACAAACAGACAGACAAACAGACAGATAGCTAGCCAGCCTGACAAACAGACAGACAACTCGACAATAGACTACATCACATCACATAACAGAACATCACGGCACTGCACAGCACACGCCCGCCAGGACATGACAAGTGCAATCTGGAGATGCCATATATTCATGCAAATATAGGACATACCATAACATACCCAACTCTGCAAGATTTACGCAAGTAATCAACAATTACATTTCCACCTGAATCTAATCTATATTTGAATACTGCGCGTTTGGCTTCGAAATCAGGCAGAAAATCTACACGAATACTTTTAAAAGGCAACATGGAACAGAAACTGCAGACCCGAGTACAGAGTGCGCTTCTTCAAACTGATGCATATTATGATAATGAAAAACACTTTTCAAAGAATGTTTGGTTGGACGCGCAAAAGATGTTTTTGTTGGTTTTGTTTGAATTTGTTTGGTCCTGTTTGGTCTTCGCTGAGACTTTTGCACATTCCGGGAAGATTTTGCCAAAACCTCCGGGAAACATAAAAAATAGAGGAAACAACTATCGTTTGAGAGAATGTCTGGCTTGAGGCTCAAAAGATGTGTTTTTAATTGCCTTGAATCTGATATGCTTTTTGTTGTCTCACATGAAACTACAAACTACAATTTCTTTAAAAAAAAATCAGCCACTCAGGCAAAATCACAAAAACACAAAAACTGAAGGCGACTTTGGTTTCCCAACCCTTAAAGCATTATCTTCTTGTTTTTTTACTTGAGTCTTGTTGTTGTTTGTATTGTTGTTTGAACAACAAACGTTTCAAGGTAATTTTTTGAGATCAGATAGGTCTCCTCACGGGCACACGGGCACACGGGCACACGAGGAATCCACGGGCACACGGGCACACGAGGAATCCACAGGCACACGGGCACACGAGGACTCCGCGGGCACACGAGGAATCCACGGGCACACGAGGAATCCACGGGCACACGAGGAATCCACGGGCACACGGGCGCAGGAATCAACGAAACTCAGTAACATGACAGAATCATGACAACACTGCGGCGGCAGAACGGCGAGCCCGCAGAAAGGAATCTACGGTTCACGGAGCCATCGCAACGCATGACGAAATGACTTAAGATCAAGGCAAACAACAACATTACGCTGCGCGCAAACAACGGCGCAGGAATCAACGAAACTCAGGTAACATGACAGAATCATGACAACACTGCGGCGGCAGAACGGCGAGCCCGCAGAAAGGAATCTACGGTGCACGGAGCCATAGCAACGCA
>Ga0126342_10004706_pt1 | contig 23452 bp, 24 predicted proteins | sample Cyp1metagenome_FD_92528 | JGI IMG/M metagenome (GOLD analysis project Ga0126342, IMG submission 92528) | Coral microbial communities from Lord Howe Island, Old Settlement Bay, Australia - Cyphastrea 1 metagenome | ecosystem: Host-associated > Invertebrates > Cnidaria > Coral ...
AGTGGGCTGGTGGTGGTCGAGCTTGTGATGGTGGTGATGGTGATGGTGGTGATGTCTCTTCTTTTTTTTATTATTGTTTTTATTTTTATTTTGTTTGTTTTTTTTTTTTTTTTTAAATCAATTGTTATTATTTATATTTATTATATATTATGATCATTTCATTAGTACTATTAGTATACTTACGTAATTACCATTATTATTACTACTATTTTCTCCACCACTACCACCACTACCACCATCAACACCATCATCAGCATCAGCATCAGCATCATCATCATCATCATCATCATCATCATCATCATCCATCATCATCCATCATCATCCATCATCATCCATCATCATCCATCATCCATCATCATCATCATCATCATCATCATCGTTATTAAATTACATCTTATCATTATATATGGGCATTATTATCACTATTCTCATGGTTGTTATTGCGGTTGTGTATTTACCAATAAACATGCTCATTTTAAGATGACCCTCGCCTGGATGCCAAGGCTGGGCGGACTTTTCCGCCGTCCCGGTATCAGGGGACGGATCATTTATGCACCCTGGTGGCACGTGGCCATTTGCGGCATAGAATGATGGTGAATTTACGATGTTTACCAAAGGTAACTACCCCAAAATGGCCGAAGAATTCTGATCACCATCCAGGATGGGTTGGAAGTCAGAGCCTCTCGCAATGGCAGATAGGATTGTCACTTCCAGTATGGGCTGGGTCCAACATGACAGGGTGGGGGCCCTCAAATGAAAGGCCGGACTTTTCAGGTTCGAGATTGATCATGATGGGTCGTGACTGACTTGGTGTGGTCAACTTTATTGCACTTTTCAGGGGGAATGACAGTTAACCACTGGCCACTGGCTATTTTCTGGACAAACTAGTCGCATTTTTTCGCAATGATTCGTGCATTTTTTTCGCGACGATTTGTATCATTCTTTGCGACATGCTGTGTCTTGTCTGTGGCATTGATCAATGGACCAGCCCGGTCCCATTTCTACACACGAGCCTTTTCCCGCTGTGGCTTCTTAACCTGGCGAGTATCGATTGCAATGCACAAGTCATACTAGTAGGGGCCGTTCTGGCAGAGGGAGGACTTGGGACGCGATGCAAAAAGGCGCGAGGAAAAAACAACAACTTGTGGACACGAGTGGTTGACTGTCAGGCAATGCATTCAGCATGCGGTGTGGGGCCCTGGCATGGCTTTTTGGATGCTTTTGGAATTCACATTTGGTATAGGGTGCCCCCAAGGTCAGCGGTTCATCATCACTTTCCCTATGAAAATTGCTGTTTGGGGGCATATAACTTTTCAGACACACCCAGATTTTGCCATGGTTGATTTGCTTTATTTGGGTTGAAATGACGTCTTGAGAGCTTCCACATGCCGGCAGGTTCGCTTTTCCCTGCGAGCTGCTGGCGCAACAGCGGAGACGGCAGCATGGGCGCAGGCCTTGCGGGCCATTGCGGGTAGCAAATTATCGGTGTTTGGGAAGGGGTTACCGGTTACCCTCTGGTAAACTAACATAGCTATGGAAAATGGCCATTTATAGTGAGTTTTCCCATCAAAAATTGTGATTTTCCATAGCTATGTTAAATTACCAGAGGGTACCCCCCAATTCCTCAAGAAGGGTGTATTCCAGGATTGAAGTTGGATGTCTTTAGGGCCGATGGAACATCTATACATAAACCCATCATAGATAGCAAGTGGCCTTGCATCACCAGAAGGACAAATCCTCCAGAATTTCTTTCTGGGTGTGTTGTTTTCTCCTGAGTGACCGTCAATGTTCTGAAAAACTGATTGAACCGCTCCCACAATGTTTCGTGCCCAAACATCTGGGCGCCTGACAGTCTCGCTACTTGCAAATGCACGGCAATGGAGAATGGCAGTCACATCGGCCAAACAGATCTACAAACAGTTTACTCGTGAAAGTCACCTTGCCATTGGCCACGGACAACGACGCTTGTAGAAGCAACCGATCTCCGCCATAGAAAGTTCGGTCACCGCGGCATGGCATTGGGTCTAGCTGGAAATGCTGAGAAAGCTGCTGCGAATATGTGCTGGGGTGACAGTTGCCATTTTTCTTTTGAATTGTCGGAGGCGGGGGCAGGGAACGGATGGCAAAGGGGGATGCTCTCCAAGGAGATCCCAAGAGCATCATTGTCTCAGGGATCCTCCCTACCCATCCCTAATCACTAAGCGTGGCTTCACATTGACATAGCTTCACAAGCTTGAGTATGAAAGGGCCAGCATATACCACCTAGGGGGTAACTCCACCAATAGAGCCATCCTGTGGCAAAGGGCAACCATTGTCCTTCAGGGCTGCGCGATGCTGCGCGTGCCATGTGAGGTCATATCTACTCACCCGCGATGCTTTTGGCTTTGACGATGAAGAGGATGATGGCCCCGCCATGCTGATGGATGGAGGAATTGTCGATTCCAACGATTCCATCTCCAGACAAACCCCAGGTGATACTGGGGGTACGGACACTAGAAAGAAAGATCCAGATATATCCAGATATATCCCCACACACATACATACATTGGTATATATATATATATAATATATATAATATATATATATAATATATAATATATAATATATAATATATAATATATAATATATATAATATAATATATATATATATACAGATGCGTGTAGTGAATCTGGCATAGTCCACTTGTGTCGTGGGGGCGGGAATTTGGCAAATGGCACCTGCAGGCATCACTGCTGGTGGTTTTTTCTTGCACCAGCTGAGTGCCAAAGCTCCGGGCTGTGAAGGCCGGATGCTTCTTGCTGCTTCCTTCAACTCACATGGCGGCTTAAGTCGTGGAATAAAAAACTGGTCCAGGAACCACCTTTCTAGGTTTCAACTGTGTGATTCAACCAAAGACAACGGAAATCACAGTGCTAACTCTGAGAACCAGTCTGCTGCTGGTAGGCTTCTGCTGCAACATGGGTGACAAGGACGGACAAAGCGGGTAAGTCGGACGACTGTTTGCGTGTTGCAATGAGATCGAAGCAAGGATGGAAAGCAACAGGACGAAACTAACTAGCCACCAGCAGCTACTGACAAGGCCGTGTGCCTCGTTGTGCTCTTGCAGACTCTTGCACCTTGACAGGAAGTGCAGTGCCTCGATGTGGAAAGCTGCGCTGCCATCGGATCCAATGGGAGCAATGCCGCGTTACCGCGGCCACGCTATGCCCTGGTGCTGAGTCACTACGGCGTGCCAACCAACAGGCTCCTGCAGTCCATCAAGTCAATGCGGGCTGCAGCACTGGCTGCTGGTGCCGACATTTTGGTGCCATGGTTGTTTCGAGGGTTGCAAGTTTTAGTATCCAGCAGCTTGGATGGGATTTGGAAAGCAGTACGATCACTCGGGTCTTCCATACACTGCATAGAGCTTCCACACGCTTCAGGTGCTAATGATGCAGGACCATGCGGATCAGATGAGTTACAGATTGCAGAGGCGCTTGAAGAAATGGCGTGTGAAGCTTGGTTTTGGATGTTTTGGCAGAATTTGGTCGGATTCCGGCAGGCAATTCTTTTTTCCCTCACCAAAGGTGTTCCCTTGATCTCCTTTTCCGGTTCGCAGATGCCAAGGAAGGTGCACCTAGTCCCCTGGGCCCTGCCACCGGGGATGATTTATATCAAGAAGGTCACCAAATACGATGGCTGGTGCGGCAAGATGGATCCTGGCTGCACTGCACGGTGTGTTTTGGTTGGATCGTAGTGTCATATAGTGTCATAGTGGGGGGAATAGGCGATGACTAGATGATTCACCAATCCTTCTCATTCAATCCAGGAATGCCAAACGACATTGTGTAGCAGTGTAGCACATCATCCAGCACAACGGCCCACCACGTTCTCGATACGGGTCTGAAAACAGAGCACCCCCGGATTGCATTTCGCGTCCGAAATATTCCGAAATGCCACAAAAACACATCTTTTTCCTGATTTCATCGCTGGTGGAAAGGCCCCATTTATCCATTTGTTGGTGGTGAATCTTCCAGGACTTCATTCGACTCCATGCCCTGGCCTTGGAGGGCTACGATGCCATCGCATACTACGATGCGGACTGCGAGTTTCAGGTGCGGATCGTGGGAAACCAACTGGAAACCATGGGAAACCAAGGAAAACACCATTGGAATATGATGGAAGATGTGTGAACATGTGCTGAATATTACTGATATTATATGATATTATGAGAAACGCCAGGAATTTTTCATCCTGACTTTTGATGACTCGCAGACTTATCCGCCACAAACATCACTATATAGTAATGTCAACTCGTAAGTCCCTGTTGATTCAGGCAAGGGGTTTCGCTGCAAAAATGATATTCGCCAGTGACACAGCCAGGGAGATATCCTGCCGGTCCTGCAGTGTGCATCTCAGGGCTATTTCTTAAGCACCAGCCCCTCGGTTTTTTGAAAAAGGCAGGAGGTACCACCTGAAACCATGAGACTTGTGTGTGTTTGTGTGTATGTGTTAAAATGATATTTTATTTGGGGTATTAGACTACAGAAATTTAATGAGTATTGAACCATCCATTTGTATCCATTTGTATTGAGAATTCTGACACCATGAATGCATGGAACACATCGCAATTCGCAGCGATTCCCAGATTTGGTTTAGAACATCGACAGGAACATCGTGCACATGGGGGTCAAAATTCAGCTATTTTTTAAAGTTTTGGTTATGATCTTTCAATCCAATAAATGGTATATAGTATAATATCAAATAAATGGTATATCCCATGTTATCACTGGTGTTTTATAGCATTTTAGAGCATTTTCTAGCATTTTTTGGGGTTTCAACAACTACCAAAAAGGTGGTGGTGTTGGCGAGAACTTGAACGTGGGCTTCTTTGCCACCAGACCTGACCGGCGCTTGTTGGAGGCTGCTCTGATCTTCGCCCGCAACAACTTCAGCCGGGAGGATGGCTGGGGCCATTCTGGATGGAAGCCACGAGGCTATTACTACGTGGGAGGAGAAGTTGGAGTAACATGACATTCGAGGCTATCATTTAAGGCCAATTGAAGGTTTTTTTTTCCCTCCATATTGGATGATATATTTCAAGATCATATCTGGATCATATATCTCCATACACGGAAATATGATATATATATATATGGATCATATCACATTGGATCATATATTATTATATTTCCAGATATGGATCATATCATATTTTAAGATCCAGGGACTCAGCTTACCGCCGTCCCTGGAGGAGAATGTGGTCAGGGCTTCTTTTACAGCCTCTACTACTCCAGGACTGGAAGGCCTCACTTTTCAATGGGAAAAATGGACAAACGGAAAGCCAATGACTTGATCCACTGGGATCCCAGATACCATGTCAGGGATCAATGATTGATCAATGGATTCAGGGTTTTTTTAACCGCAGCTATCCGGTAGATTTTCCCTTCATTCATTGATCATTTTAATGATCATTCAACAGGTGACTAGGCAGGCGCGCCCAGTTAGGAGCGAAGCCGCCAAGAAAGCATTGGAGGCTGCGGGTATTTGGCAGTACCTTGGTCCTTGGTCCATCCAGTGGAGGGAGGGAGCTGGAGCTATGGTTGTATCCATATGAAACTGGGTGCCAAGTACGAACAGAGCTTCTGGAAGACTTCAGGTTTGACACCCAGTTTTTCCCGCAAAAAAAACATGCAACGCTTGTTTTTTCTCCAAGCGAATCCATCCCTGGGCCGTGGATGGACCCCAGGAATGGCGTTTTCGAGCCAGCCCAGCTGGATCGGTGCCTCTGGAACTACCAGACCAGCTGGGGCTGCCGCAAGGACTTCGATTGTGAACGCGTGCGGGTGCACCACAAGCCGACCAAGGAACTGGTAGTGACTGGTAGTTTGGTATGGTGGGGCAGGGGGTAGAAGGTATTAGAAAGAGTGCGGGTAACATGTAGGATGTTTCGGTGATATAATGAGAAATATGGAAAAGCACCCAGCCCATCGTTTCATCCGACCATTGGATGAGAGAACCTGACCTGACGATTGCAGGGATATTCGTAACCACAAGTAGTGTTGGAAGGGCTTTATTGTAGTGCCGAGGCTTGGACAACATGTTAGCCCAGGACTTCTGATGGTTTATCAATAATAGGGAAGGGGCACCAATATTAACAGCAATCTATCGGCACTTTGGGGGCACACCCCCCAATGGTCAGGGTTTGTCAACCTTGTCTTCCCAGGAGCGGGGGAGCGACAGGAATGAATGCGAGAAGCTTCGCTTTCGTGAGCAACGAAGGAAGCAGGCGCAAGAACAGCGGCTGCAGCGCATCAGACGCTTAATTGCACAATATGAGTTTGTCTGCAAGTGGGATACCCCCAAAGATGGATGGGTACTGTGGTATATAACTATATTGACACCATACTCAAATAGCAATATAATGGGGTATCCCCATTTTCGGTCACATTCATATTGCAAGAATAAACACGGGCCAAAAAGCCCAGATGAGTTAACAATGGACCGGACAGCTGTGCGTGGTGAGGCATTTGCAACACATTCCAGCTGTAAAGGATGACCAAGTTGATAGATAAGTTGGCTTAATGGGATTTTAATCGCTGATTGTTGATAGCTAAGTTGACTTAATGGGATTTTAATCGCTGATGGTTGATAGCTAAGTTGACTTAATGGGATTTTAATCGCTGATTGTTGATAGCTAAGTTGACTTATGTAATGGGATAATAATCGCTGGTGGTTGATAGCTAAGTTGACTTGATGGGAATTTAATCGCTGATTGTTGATAGCTAAGTTGACTTAATGGGATTTATCGCTGATTGTTGATAGCTAAGTTTGGGAGGTGCTGAAATTCCCCACTGTATATAATGTTGCGGGGAGATTTCGGATGTGTTCCGTCCGTCACTTGCTGTTGACAATTGCACGGAGGAAATATGTCAGCTCAAGAAATGGCTGCTGCCAAAGAAGGGCTGCTTCTGCGTTGCTTGGCACTGGATCATGCTGCATGACAAGCCTTGAACTTGCTGTTCAAGTTGCATTGAGAATGTGTTTGAATTGGATTTGGCAGAATTTGACAGGTGAGCCAGGTGTCATTGAACATACCATACTGTATATACATACACTATACATTTAATTATATGAATTATATACTTATATATATATATATATGATATATATATAAATTACATATATACGTATATTATACATATATTATACGTATATCACCGTATATCATAATACATTGAACTCAACATAGGTCACTTCAATGGACTGTGTCTGCGACCTGGAAATGGCTTACTGCAGCTGGCGGACTGTGGGGACTTCAACGTACGGCTGGTGGAAGCGGACGCAATGGAGGAGGCTGTGGCTGGGCGGGGGCTGGGAAATGGTACTTGAGATACATCGGGATATATATATATATATATATTATATTTATTCGTTTATTCATTTAAATTTATGTATTTGTTCGTTTATATATATATATAAATATATATGTATACATATTTATTTACTTACATAACTCATATTTAGAAATGAATGGAAATTCTGGGGAGAAGAGTTGAATGTTGGCAGTTCTGTTCCAAACATGTCCGATTTTGCCAAGGGTGAGGTCTTCTTGGGTGAGTTTGTTCTGAAGCTCGGTGACCAGTGTGCTGCTCCATCTGCTGAGATGGCGGAACCTCAACTGCTCTTGGCACCGTGCCATCGGATTCATCGACACCTGCAGATCTTTCGGGTCTTGAGGGCGACTGGAAATTCGGAGATGTTCATCTTGCAGCACAAAGCTTCAAGAAACTTGGGTGAAGGTTTCAACAGCTTTGCGGGAAAGATGTCTTTTTACATTTTTTTGATTCCATATAAGCTGAAACTGCATTGGGCAGGACCCATCTGAGGCAAATGTATACATCCCAACGAGGGCAAAGAGAAACCAGAAGCGGAAACGCCTCTCTTGTTGCACCACCAGTGCGATAGATCTCGAAGGGCCTTGATGTTCCAAGCCAAAGACAACATGAGCGCAGTTGAAACTTGATCATCGTCCACATGACTTGGGTAGCTCGCGGACAACCTGGACAACCCGGACAACCCGGACAACCACAAATCCGGCGGCAACGTAGAGAACTTGGTGGTCGTCGTTATGAACCTCCAGGCCTTTGTCCATGGTCCCCACGGGGGTTTGCGATATCGGCTGGACCTCGTACACACGCGCCGTTCACATCATCCATTTACCCGTTTACATCACATTTGTGCCATGTTCTGAGGTTCTGGTGCTTTAGTCTTTCTGACCCATCTGACACCAACTGACAGTAGATGCTGCAGAAAAGAGGCCGAACTGCTTCTGTGCGGGTTGATTGAAGAAGTGACTGGGATCCGTACATAGCTACAGCTACATCTAAGATGATTTGATCATATATGCACATCTCAATCCATATGGCATGTCCTGCTATGTTGAATGAATGAACCATTCCAAATATTGGAGTGCGAAGCGGGCCAAATCTGGACTTTCCAAGATTCCTCGCGATCCACTTTCCTTTAACATAAACAGATCCACGTTGCAGCTCTAAATCCAATTGCCAATATACTCTCGATTCAGGAGACACTTACCCTTGTCGCTGACCAGCAGGAGAAGATCATTTTTTCCACCATCAATCTCGTTTTTTACCCATGAAATTGCTGGTTTGATGGGGGGCCATGGGGGCAGAAATTCGAGATCTAATTTTCAACCATTACAATACCATAACCATCCATAACCTCCTACCCAACTAACAGTAACTAATAGACTCTGTCAGCTATGGGGGTTGGAGGGCTGTGGTCATTTCCAGGTCCAACTACGGCGCTTCGTTCGAGACTTGGAGAACTAATTTGATGTATATAGTCAACACCCAAAAAAGATATATAGATTCTGGAAAAACACAAAATAGTGATAAATCGTTTATGTATATTTTGGGGGTTACTATGTTGTCGTATCTCGCAACCTACCTATTCAGCTCTTAAACAGCGTTGAACGCCCTCGCAATTTGGATGACTCTCCGTTTCAACAAGAACACGCTCGATGTTGCCTCCTCCTTCAAGAAGGGCACGCCACATGGAAGTCTGAAAAAGAACGCCTTTCATGCCTATTGCTTGGGGGAATGCTATGTTTGTGGAACCTGGCATGGGTTTGACCAGAAAGTAGGGGAAGGGGATATCCCAATTCAACCATAGACTTCCGCATTTTCTCCATAGTTCCTACTCATATACAGATTGCTTTAAGAGGAAACCATGGTCATCTCCAGATTTTTCCACCAGTTGTGGGAGAGGCTTTTTGCCAGTAAAATGGCCATATCTCGGGGTGTAAATCCACTACACAGCTGCGTCCAGGTTGTAGGGGCTATCAGCAGCGCATTTCAGACCGCCTCCCAGGCGCCAAGAAGCGCTTAGATACGACCACGGTAGCATTGGTTCGTGGGAAAAATGACCGGGAACCCCATTGTTCGAGATATTTCGCATGTTTCGGCCTTTTAAAAACATCAATCCACAATCTCCGATCGGTAAAGAGCCATCATGTGTTGGTATACCTGGTATGCTTTGATCACCGGAGGCGGCCGAGTCATCTATGGCCAAGCGTGCTGCGGAACACTTGGCTCGTCCAGTTCCAAGCGTTTGCCATTTGGCGTCAGCTGCTTTGGCGTCCAAGGGGTTTGACCGTTTGACCTATGATTTTTGCCTAGGTGCTGCTGCTGAACATGCCCGGGAGCCCGAGAGCAGATGATGCAGCTTGGTGGGAAATCTATTTCATGGAGCTCCATCGGTTCGGAAGATGATACGGATGATATGCTTCAGCCATTATGATTCCGTGTGGCCATTTAAAAAAGATGTCCATGATTCCATGTGGAAACCTTGTTCTGCTCTGCCAGGTCAGCACTGGTTCTGCCTTTTAGACATCTTTAGACCACGGAGGCTTAAGAAACAACATGATGCAAGCTAAACAATTTGCATGACCCAGCTGGAAACATGAGTCACTGAGAGCGAACCCACGCCATGCATCTTGGAAGGATGTGAGCTGACCATAGAACGAACGTAATTGAAGTAACATGTTGCGATGAAGAGGTGAACGCGATTTTTAAGGATTGCATGTGTCCACAGCACGATTTAGTTTTATTTATATACTCATTTTAGATCATTTTGGTACTTTGGTGGATGCCTGTGGCGACATGCTATGGCGGGTCCACTGCGGAAAAAGCGGAAGGCAGCCACTGAAGGGTTCTCAACTGCAAGGCCTGCTGTGGGGAGTGATCATGGCGCAGCTGATGGAAAAACCCAACATCCAACCTAAACCGGAGTTGTCCATCCCTTTAAATCTGCCACCTCAGTTCTTCCACCTGGTGTTTCAAAGCTTTTCATCAAATATATCAAATCAGGAGTTCAAATCTGGCAGAGGTTCCGACAGTTTCATCAAACTATTTCCACTAGTTTCCCCCCCAAGACAAGAGTCCTCAGCCAGGCTCCCTGACCAGCTCTCAGATGATGAGATCTCCGACGTCTCCGACACGCCGCGGAAGGCGCCTGCGCCGGCGCCGCCTTCCGCGGCTGAGCCGCCCATGGCGGTGCCCTCGGTGCAGGGCTTTGCACGGTGGAACCTGGAGCGATGCCCTGAGGTGTTGGAGGCGGGGCTGTGGAAAAGTACCAAAAAGAGATGCTGAAAAGGCTATAGGTACGGCAGATGTATCACCAATTTAATTTAGTCGGATTGTTTACCTTTCTATATATATATATAAATAGACATCAATTGTGATGCACAAAGTAACTGTTATCGGAGACAACAAGGAATAGATGGTGTGGATTGGTGTGGGGTGTGGTGAGGTCATCAAATCCAAGGGATGGAATGGGCTTGGGCCGTTTCTTAGACCTGTTGTGGAAATGGGCCGTTTCACCCTCGTATCCAACAGTTTGCATCTGAACATATCTGAAAAAAATGTAGAATGGTCTACAAATTATAGGAGGTGAACTCCTGACTGCCAATTTTGCGGGTTGTTTGGTGGCCCTGTTCTCAAGAGTTTCCGAAGACTTGCCGAGTAATTTTTTTGGATCCAAATTTTGGTTTGACCCCTAGGCGATCAGGGAGAATGGCAGAAAATGGGCACGTAACTCGGCTGGGTAGGGGGGCTGGCACTTTTTTTTTAAATTTGGTTTCACCTGCCCAAATCCCCAAGGGGGCTGCCTTCATGACACTTCCATGTCACTGTTAGAAGCCGCGAGGATCTATGACTCGCGTACCTTAGAACATCTTACTTGGCTCAGCATGCGTTTGTAACTGATGAATAGCCCATAATGCCATGACTGGTGATAGCACAATATGGATATTTCATATATCCCTGAGTCAACTCTTATAACTATCTCATAGGTCACTGGTGATATCCCAATATATATATAATTATATATAATATATACATGTATGTATATAATACACATCACACATATCAAATATCACTACCTGGCATGGACACAAGGATCCCTCGTCCCAACAAGGCTCCTGACGGACCTCCAAGCTGAGGTCCCCTGCGAGTCTTCTCCATGTACACCGGCTGGGGCACAGCGGAGATGGTAACCCATGCCGTGGGCCGAGAGCTACAGCGCCTGGGGATTGACATGGAGTCGCTTGGGCCAAGAGAAGATGGTAGGAAGTCCAGATGTTCAACATGTTGAAAGGGGAAAGGCCATCAGTATTGAAGAGAAACTTTATATTTTGGCATGTTTTGTTCCATCAAACATGGAGGTCGGGGGTCCTATAAAACTGTCCTTCAACACATGGCAAATTCCGTGATTGCAGGAATTGCAGCACATGTGGTAAGCAAGAGTGGACTAATACTTGACAAGGTGCAAACAGATGCCATGATGCATCATGATGCCTGGGGTTAAAACCGAAGGTTTCTGCTGAGTTTCTGTGAGCGCAGGTTTGAAGTGGCATGGATCTGCGAATCCAACCGGGAGAAGTGCAAATATTTGGCCTCCGCCTTTCAGAATCTCGCCTGGCAATCGCGATTTGTGTTGTGCAGAGCGCAGCCCTCCCCAGATCCTTTCAGAAGGATGGCCCAGATCCCTATGTTTTGGCCGATTATTTTCTTATGGCGTCTAAAGTCCAAGCCATTCTTAAGTTCAACATGTATATAAAGCGGAAGCCGTAATGTCTACTAACATCTAAAACGTGATTTGGAGGGATCAGATGATCAGAATGGTCACCTCCGCTACATCCCAGGGATGTTGGCTACATCTTCACAGATGCCTCAGAAGTGGCTGATGGCTATGCGCATGATTATCGCACAGGTGCCATGGGGAAGCTAGTGGCCTGGAGGGATTGCTGCTTGCGGCAGCGGAAAAAAGTCATAAACATACAGTATATTATATAGGTTGAGGTCACATAGGCTTTGGCGGACGATGCTGAAATTTGATTTTCCTATCTTATGAGGCATACTTTTTGGATCAGAAATGTATCAACAGGCACAAACATACTTTCATCCAACTTTTCGTTTCCCAAAAAGTGTCGCAGTCAAACAGCCAGGCCTTTGAGTGCATGTTGCCCACCAGATTTTACTGTTAGTACAAATTCACGACGCAAAATTCCACTTGACAAGATACGTGAAAAAAAGGTGACTCACTATTGAAAACGACCCATTTATAGTTGGTTACCTATTGATGGTGATTTTCCATATGTTCTGTTAGTTTACCAGAGGGCATTCTGCCAAACATTCCCGTCCCGCTGGCACAGGCCAAAAGTTTCTGGTGCCAACAGACCTGGATTTGGGCTTCGTCGGCTACCCTTGTGTGGATTTGTCCAGCCTCAATGTTGGACAGGGGCAGTTCATGGATACCAGCACAGCCACTGGCAAAGGCGCTAGGGTGAAAGAAAATGTATGAACATGCCCGGTACATAACAACCTACAGATATATATATATATGTATATATATATGTATACATATGGATATACAGGTATGTAAGTATATATCAGATTATATATATATAATCCCCTTTCCCTATTAATCCTTATGATTTTGATATAATATAGATACCACCATTAAACAAACAGTGGTTTTGAATTGGATGAATTTTGGGTATGGGGGGTAGATTATCAGAGGGATGGGAGTATAGCGCCTAGGCGCCAAGAAATGGACACAGTTCGCTATTGAAAATGGCCATAGAAATAGTGGATTTACCCATTGAACATGGTGATTTCCCACAGTTATGTAAACGTTTACCAGAGGGTACTTTGGTTAAAAAAAGGCATTACTGTTGTGCCAAACGCAGGTTATGCCAACATGTTGAAGCTGGTGGACCGTTGCGATGATCATTTACTCTTCCTGGGCGTTGAGAACAGTGGCAACATGTGGCGAAAACGGAAGCAGGCGGGCACGGAGCTGATTTCATGAAAGATGGAGTCGGTTTGTCTGAAAATGGGTAAAACTATATACGCCAAATCACAATCTCATGCATCTTTCACGAACGTGATCTATTTTGCGACTTTGCAAGCTCAGTGGTTTGTGCGAATTGACATTGCGATGATATTCCCATTCAGTCCCATGAAATCCCCATTTGTTGATGGTTAAACCATGTTAAACCCCGGGAGGATGCGTTCCGTCGGCCCATCGAGATCCAAGATGCAGCCTTTCGGCAGCGAGGCTTCGCAACGGCCTCGCACCGGGTCTCCTCCTACGAGTTCCTTGCTATCAGCTGGAAGGGGGTTGTGGGTGTTTTTTTTGGGATACATAGTTATATAAATATACGTATACACACACACATACATATATATTATATATGGGATCACTAATAATCAGAACCAATGAGAACCAATTGATCACTACAACCAATTAATCACTTGAACATATAGAAAGATAGTGACAACTAGTCAACAAAAGAGTGACATCTAATGACGTAAATAACAGTGAAAACTAATTACTAAAACAGTGGCAACCTAACTAATCACAACGACAGTGACAATTAGTAACCAAAAAAGAGACAACTAATCACTTATACAGTGACAACTACGTAATCACTTATAGTGACAATTAATCACTAAAACAGAGACAACTTATCGCAAACTGGTGACAATTGATCACTAAAACAGTGACAACCAATCGCTTACATATAGTGAACAAACCACTTAAATAGTGACAACCAACCACCAAAAATAGTGACAACTATCAACCAATGGTCAGTTTTGCAGGAGGGTTTTTGGATGCCCCGTGTTGGTGCTCCATTTTTCACCAGGTTTGGGCCACCTCAAAGTCGGCAACGCTCTTGGAGTCTTTACTTCAAGAGCCGTTCTGCTGACGGCAATGCCTCCAGGATCTTCTTGTGCCGACCTTTGTGGATCGGGGATGCCCCTGATGGGACCTGTATGGATCTCTGGGATTCTGGATGCGGACAGGGTGCAAATGTCTATCTTTGTGGCAGCAATCCAACCCAGCAGCTCCAAGCACTGGTAACTAGTGTCCAGGCATGAGGAGATGAGCGTGCCTCTGCGCACTGAACACTTCAGACTTTGAAATTGAATATATTTCAATTTCTACCTACGCGTCCCCGGAAATGGGACGCAAAAAAACTACTGGATTCTGCACCCGAAAAGCCTCCGGAGGATCCAAACAATTGGCATCCTGAGGTCCTTCAAATGCAACGTGATGCCCATAAGCCAGATCTTAGCCGAGGGCCACAAAACCGACAGGTCTGGAAAACATCGTGCTGAGGTTCTGAAAATGACTGTCCAAAGAACCTGGGTATACATTATCTCGAGGAATCATCGGAATAATTGACTATAAATATCAATCATCATAATCCATTATCCATTTATAGTTGATTGATATTTATGATTGATTTTTGGATTATGATTGATATTAATCCATAATACTATACTTGGGATCTTTTTTTTGGCATTGTCCATTTACACAGTTACTCAGTTGGAACTCCTTTTCGGTGGTCTCCCTGGCCGGTGCAGGTCATGGCCAATGAGGCCCAAAGGAGGCACCAAATGGATGGGTCAATTTGAGCAGCTCAGCAGCTGCTTGGATCAGGCACGGTCCGACAGTCCGATGAAACGTTGGAAGGATGATGTGATGTTCGATGATGTTCTAGTCCTGTAATGTCCTGTTACCCTCTGGTAAACGTTCACAGTTTGCGAGCTGGAAAATCGCCATCTAAAGATAGGTAAATCAACTATTTCTATGGGCCATGGCTTCAATACTGTTGAATTACCAGAGGGTATGTCCTGTTTCTTTTTTGTTGGGGATTTTGATGCATTTTGAAGATCACTTGAAGAAGTAGCTATTGGAGATGATATCCCATTGGGTGAGTTTAATGAGGATATTTACCAACCCCTGGATCATCATCATCATCATCATCATCATCATCATCATCATCAATCAAATGTGAAAGGATGGTTGAGATGATCTCATCCCCAAGCAGGTTGAGTTAGTGTAGTGGCATGCGAGTGTTTTTATGGTTGATCAGACTTGAGCATGTTGGTTCAGAGGCGTGACTAGCTGCTAGAGATTGTAAATCAACTTGTCCACGTTCTTGTGGGAGCTGGAGTCTTCTTGTAGCCTCCTTGGGAACAACAGATCCGGTTTCCACATTACAAGCAGAGTATGAAATGCACTGAAAAGAGACACACACACACACATCTCATGACAATGGAAGCTGTCTTCCATTCTTTACCTATTCAACATGGCCTTTTTCCACTTTTTCCATCACCTTTCTATCACTTTTCCATGGCAAAGTGCGCCAGGCAAGACTCCAGCGGAAAATTTCGGAGGTGGTGACCCGAAAGCTGCCATTGACAAGCAGAGAGCTGCTGGGCAGGATCTCCCAACCTTTAGCCGCTTTAGCCCCCCAAAAAATGGTCCCAAATATGTGTAAATACTGTAAATCCAGTACAATATGTAGATATAAAGACTGTCTTGGTGTTTTTTTTGGGTGTTTCAGGCAAAAATTGATTAGTATAGTCATTTGCGCGATGCCTTTTCCTTGGTTTTGGATCCAAGGGCCATGCTGCTAGGACAGGATTTGGCTTTGTTGCAGCCACCCACCTAACATTTCGCAATGAAAAGGCCATCGTTGCTGTCGTTGTCCTCCATCATCATTGGGGTCACTGGGGTCACTGGGGTCACTGGGGCGGCGCTGTGAGGCTACATGTTGTGGCTCTCGCAGCTTATCAACTGGAAGGTCGCGGTGTTGACCTGGAGAAGAACACTGTGGATACTCGGTGGCCATATGGTGGGTTAGGATGGGTAAAACATTGCAGAGATCGATGCGGGGCAAGAAAGACACCAACTCCACTCATCTCATCACCCTGAGCTTGTCGAAAAATTGGGTACCCCATTCCTATGCTTTAGAATTCTAGACCATCATTGTCCATTTTTTTCTATTTTTCTCCTCAGATTTTTCCAGATTTTTCATGTTTTTTTCCATATCACCTGCCATTTCTCTGGTCATTTCCGCCCCAGGAAGAACCCCCCGCGCCGCCTGGCAGGTGATTCAGGTGGATCAAAACTTTGGGCGTTCCCACCGTGCGGACGCGCGAGTGGCTCCCTGCATCATCCCTAAGGGGAAGTATGTGGTCACTGGATCCCACTGGAGGCTTCTAGGCCGGCTCAGACTTAGGTCAGACTTGGGTCAGACTTAGGTGAATTGGAAGAAAAAACGAGTTTTCAAAGGGGACTGAAAGGGATCCGATTACTACGTGCATGCTATCCTTTTACCTTACTATGTGCATAATTTATTTCTACCTTGCTATTATATAGTCCCGACCTGACCCTGTTTGAAGCATGTACGCTTCTTCGTTGCGGTTGACCGACCCAAAACTTAGTCATTGGCCCGAGCGTGGCGCAGCTGCTTATCTCAATGTCTACATTGCTCCATCATCGCATCACACACACTCATGTTATAAGGCATAGAAGTACATACAAGCAGCCTTCGGTCCCATGACAATGGTGAAATATGATGAAATATGATGAAATATGATGAACTATGATGAAATATGCAAATGTGGATCCATCATGATCCATCCATATTCATTTGCAGGTGCCATGTACATTTCAACGTTACAACGTTGCGAGGCACCCGCGAGAAGTGCTTCCTCCAAGGGGTTGGTCCTGCAGAGATCGAGGGCTACGGCATGGAGCGGAGGGCAGCCAAATTGATGGCCGGTGGATCAACCATTATAAACCTACGTATAAGTAAGACACATATAGACATATATAGACATATCAGATATAATTGCATATTATTTATTCATTCATTCATTTAAATTATTCTCGCACTCACTCACTGTATCGTTTGTTCATTCATTTATCCATCCATCAGTTCATTCATTCACTCACTCATTCATGCAATGTTTTATGACCGAAGGGTATTTGGTTGGTTTTGATACGCTTTTCGAATTCAACACCTGCCCCTTAGTCTCTCTCCAACCCGATATTTGCAAAATTCATCGTATTCCCATAGATTCCATAGATCTTCCCATGGATATCCCCAGGTGCTGGCTTTGATCTCCACGTTTTCTCCACGTTTTCGCCACGTTGCGCCGTTGCGGCCAGGAGAAATGCTTGAGCCCCGTGCAGCTGAGCGACATGGCGGGCAACGCCTTTACGGCCCAGATCTGCTTGGCGGCCTTTCTGACGGCGCTGGCCGTGGTGGATCCACCCTGGGGGGCGATTGAAAATCCAGAGATATCCAATATCTAACATCTGCTCCTATGATTATGTCTGTATATATATATATATTTTTTTTTCCCCTATACTTTTGGATATGTATATAGATATTGGATAAAGCAAATTGTGGACAATTCCGAATCGCTGATGTTGATAGCATTGCACCTTGCAAGGGCAAAGTATACCTTGCGTTTAGCGCCGGCTGCTTAAAGTGCAGCGGTGAACTTCGCTGAGTTTACACGGTGCAGGGGAAGCTGTGCAAATGGCTCTGTTCAGGTCCTCACTGTTCCAGTTGCATGTGAGTCTTTTGATGATTGGAGATCTCAGTAATGTCAACCCCGGATTAATAAGCCCGAGGCTGTTTAATTGGGCGGGTACCATTTAAGTATCAGATTATGACATATTCTGACTATTGGGGGAGTACCCCTCCTAATCAATAGACTCTCAGGACTCAGAAATCTTGGCCAAGGGATTCCCCTATAGGACATGGACAGGTCACTGCACCAGGGGTGATCGTTATTGCTGGCCGGCCATGCTCTGGTGGCCAGACAAATTCCATTTGGCGAAAAGGCGGCACCTGCAGGACAGCCACAGAGGACTCTCTTTCCCGGAAGAAATGAGCCATTTCGAGTTTGTGCGAAAATGAGGGTTATATACAGAGCAAACAATGAGATTTGAATACATATATTTTAAGAGGGATTGATGATGATGCTGCTGCTGATAATGATGATGACGATGACGATGCTACGGAATTCTTGCTCAATTTCAATCCCAAGATGTCCAATAGGAGAACTGGATAGGTCCCACACGTCTTGTTGCCCTTGGCCCAGGTGGACAGGCTCTGGCCAGCGGCTGTGTCAGATGTTGTGTGAAGGTTTTGGAAAACACTTGGATCCAGGAAAAAACTATGAACAAAGCCTTCTCAGAATCCAACAATGTCATGAGAATCATCCAAGCAGTCACAGTAGTCTAGGTCCAGCAAGCTTCGCACGTCAGGTTTGGAGAGGGGTATCGGCACTGGGAGATGGACTCCCTTCGAACATTGGTGAGAGACACGCAGGCAGGAGCATGTGGAGCTCTGAGCTTTATTGGTACAGCCGACATGGCAATGCGGACTCCCCATTTTTTCTTAAAAAGCAAGTTTAGCTGATGGAATGGAATAGAACTTCCATCAGCAATCAGTGCTTCGATCTATCTATCTATATATATATATATTTGGATCTTTTTTTTTGCCTTCAAGAAGTATGGCTGGAAAAGAGCTGGGCCAATGCTGTGGGACTTTACCACAACAGGTCACCATCACTTCCCTGGCTTCCTGAAACAGCTGAGCCTGCAAAAAACTTGAGAGGCTCTTGCGAACTGGCAGCCCCGGGAGGCAGATCCGCAATTGGAATCGGAGGATTGGATCAGCCTCTTGATCGAGGAATCCAATGATAGATCTGTTGTTTGATTTGGCTGGATACCCTCCGGTAAACCAACATAACTATGGACAATCACGATTTTTTAATGGGTAAATCAACTATTTCTATGGCCATTTTCAATAGTTTTTGTATGTTTACCAGGCCGGGTAGCCATCAGATTGTCTTCAAAGTTCCAGGCGATGCCACTGGGCTGTTCCCCAGACTTGGCCAGTGCCAAGCTGCGCTCCGATGAGTTGCTTTTCAGCGACTTCGAACGATTGGTGGAGCGGGATCCGGGGATCCGCTGGGTCGGGATGGCCACGAGTTTTCCCAAAAAATGTGGGCAAGTTTTATGGGCAACAAAAAATCCCGGGAAATCCCAAGAAATGGAGTTGAAACATGTTGAAACATGGTTTTGGATCTTTTATGGATCTGTTTTGGGGGCTTGGCCCCCACAGTCTGCGGAGGAGCAAGATGTGGAAGCCCTGAAGGGTGAGGCGATTGGATGCAGTGTCGCTGCAGTAATGCACTGCACGCTGGGTGTGCTTGGGTTCCATCTCAAACCTCGGTTTCAATAAGATGTTGCTCCCCCTGTTTAGGGCGGCAATACCAGCTGAATCGTTTCTTTTTGTTTAATGAACTGAGTCGAGAATTAAACGAATACTTCTACCTTCCTGAGATTTCTATTTGATGCCACCGGTGTTTGCTTGGATGTTAACTTGTTGCACAGTGAGAGGTCGCGAGGACTGCCCAGCACCATGTTTACTTTCCAGGACTATTGCCTCAAGCAGTTAACTGCTTGGCGGTTTGAAAGATGCGTCATTTCCCATAAAAAAAACATGGTGAATCAAGTGAAACACCAACCAGATGAAGCACTGGAACAGTAGCTTCGCTAGTGACAGGTGGATCCTCCACGTGTCTCGGTATCTGTGCCGCTCTGTGAGCTTCCAACGGTGCGCGACATGGGAGATGGCAGACGTACGGCAGATGTTTGTCAATTACCCTCTGGTGAACTAACATAGCAATGGAACATGGCCATTTTATAGTGGATTTTCCCATTAAAAATGGAGATTTTCCATAGTTATGTTAGTTCACCAGAGGGTAGGAAGCGGGATCTCTCGAAAATGATCTTCTTTCAGGTGAACGATTGTGATTCAGAAAGATTTAGCATTCGCGGACTTGTTCCGAAAGAGCAGGGGGAGACAACCAAAGCACTCTCACACATTCAGAAAGGATGCCCACCAAAATCGTCTTCGATGTTCCTTATTGAGATGGATATCTTCTATAATATATATATATATATATGTATATATATATATGTATGTGTGTGTGTGTCCAATGTCTTGTCATTAATAAACCGTCCTTCAATTTAGAACCATGACAAGTTGAGACAATGGCGTGGCACAGGTCCCGTCAGGTCCCCTGATTCCCAAGTACTTTGTCTGTTGGTAAACGCCATGTAGCTTGGTCCCATTTTTTGCTACGCTATGGTGAGGGAAATGGCCATTTAAATCATTTTAAATCGGGAAGATTATGGCACGAACCATCCATCTATATGATTGGCTTTCCCAACCATTTTCAGACGCTGCCAGGCGCTTCGCGATCCGTTTGAAGCGTCAAGTTGTTGCCGGGCGGCCGTACATTTGCCGGGAAGCCAATCTTTGGGATGCGAAATGGAGTATGCGCATGGCGCATGCCCAATTTATATCAATTTGTGAACACGATGATAAAACATGCGGGTTCTGGGGTGCCCAATTTCGAGAGGCACGTATAGCGTTTCCGGCATATAGACATACAATCATGTATGATCATGTATGTACATATGGAATGTCACATCCGACATGTTATCAAACTATGTTATCCTGGGCGCGCCTGTCACTGAGGTTGTCCTTGCTGTGCAACCAGTCGGAGCATCTCTCACAATCAGTTTGGATGCACAGTGATGGGTCCACTTGGATGAAGCAAGCTGAATGAGAAATCAAGAAAAGGAATGTCAGAATATCCTTTTCAGATCATCAATGTGGTAAATCACGGTGCATCCAACCGATCTAACCTCTCAGTTTGGGGATGGCTTCTACGACCGCTTACCCAGATTGCAGTGTGAGGCGTTGACCAGATTTGCTCTGATTGCACGGCTAATGTCTGGAGCCAAGATGATGCTATCTCTGGCGATTTGTGCCACGCAGTAACTGTCACAATCCCCCTAGGCGCTACTAGGGCCCTAGTACTACATACCACCCAGCAACCATGGGTTTAGTATGGTCATTTAGTATTGGATTTGTTCATTTTGGGGCCCCAAAATTGGTGGTGTTTCATATTATGAGGATGCGACTAGAAGCACATTTTCAATTTTCAAGCTCTGGCTGCTATTATAACTCTTAACATCCCTCAATCAAATTTGTTGCGTACACACACATATATATATATCTCTCTCTCTCTCTCCCTATTCATATTCCATTATTCCATTTTCATACATCCATCCACCGCGCCCCGTCTCAGGACACAGGTGTTGCCCATGCCATTACCATTGGATCATCCCAGCAAGGCGAGAAATTCTGAAAATCGACGGCAAGCTGTATGACTCCATGACTTTCGATGTGATATTTCCATATATTTCTGATTACATATTTCTTCCATCTATAAATAAATAAATATATATATATATATATGTTTCGTATATATTTCTTGATTTGACCCATGACACGATGCAGTAAATCCGCTCACCTGGCAGCGCAGCCACTGTGGCGAGTCGCTGTCCGGTCCTCCCCTGGTGCCAGGAGTCTCGATGCTTTTGGATGCAAGAGATGAAACATGAGACCAAGGCGGACCTGGGAGGGGAACATCAGCTATGGCAGCTGAACTGTTGGCTTTTCTGAACTTGAACTGTTGGCAATGGCAGTAACTCCTGTCACCAGGATGCACCAGGTGGTTTCCCGCATTTTTGTTGGGTTCGCTCTCTTGAAGTGTCACTAGGGGCCTGTATTGATTCATGGGACCAAGACTGCACCGGGAGAGGCAGATCTCATGCGACATCTTTTCCTCATTGCGTGCGGGACCTCAGGAAAGGGGTCTTTCAGCGATGGATGAAGGTCTTGCAGACCCCCAGGATTCGGCTCGGCTCTGATGTGATGACACCGCAACCCGAACAAGTCCGTTGGCATCACTGTGCCTCAGATGACACCAAGATTCTTCAAGATTTGATCCCCATCGGCCCATTGACATTTCAACCGCAACAAGACAGAACACACATTCCAGGATGTAAAAAAGATGATGTTTCACCCTAGCTTTTGGGCAAACCAAGTCATTTTGGGGCTTCGTTTCCAACTTTCCATCTATTTAGGGGGATTTACACATACTGGGACCTTAGGATGTGTTTCATATGAACGGGGGATGGGATTTTAGATATTTACGGTGTGTGTATCCCATTATTTCCCCATTCAATCTCATATAATCATATATAATCCCAAGTTTCCCAGCATTTTCCCAGCATTTTCTCATCATAATCCCATCACATTCCCATGCTTAGGCGCCACTTCGCTGCAGCCTGCTTCACCTTGCGGGCGCGTCGAGACACCGACGGCGCCAGAGTGGTGGTGTCTGCAGCTTTGGCGGCCGTGATGGTGGCTCGGTGTGAACATTTGCCCGGCTTTAAATATACCTGATTATGCTGATTATGTATGTGCTTAAAATCAGCATATACCAGCGTTTGAGTTGGCTAATCAACATGCTGATGCATGCTGATGTGATTATGCTGATGTATATGATTGTGGATCTAAATGTCAGAGATGATCAGAGATGAGATTGTCCATTACAAAGGCCGCCAGGGTTCCAACATGAGACCCCGCGACAGCTTTTTCTGAGTTCGCGAAAGCAATTATTTTTGGGCGAAAGATTTAGCGAACGATTTTAACATGAGACCCAGTCCAAAGATAACCGTGGGGTCCGCAAAAGATTCGCGAAAGTAATTTTTTGATTTGGGAAAAATGGCCGTTTACAGATAAAGGAATATAGATCAACTGCCATATATGAGTTGGTTAATATCAGCATATATCAGCATTTGAATTGGCTAATCAATATGCTGATGCTGATTATGCTGGTTCCACTGGCCTTTGGTAACCATGTGGTGTTTTCTCAAACGGATACCGGTATCCCAATTTGGGGGGGGTGGTCATCAATCCATAAATAGAGATATACTGTACTTTCTATATACGTATTTATACATACAGATCTACATACACACGCACACAGACACAGACAGAGACAGAGACAGAGACAGATAGATAGATATAGATAGATATAGATAGATATAGATAGATATAGATAGATATAGATAGATATAGATAGATATAGATAGATATAGATAGATAGATATAGATAGATATAGATAGATATAGATAGA
>Ga0126342_10004707_pt1 | contig 23449 bp, 20 predicted proteins | sample Cyp1metagenome_FD_92528 | JGI IMG/M metagenome (GOLD analysis project Ga0126342, IMG submission 92528) | Coral microbial communities from Lord Howe Island, Old Settlement Bay, Australia - Cyphastrea 1 metagenome | ecosystem: Host-associated > Invertebrates > Cnidaria > Coral ...
ATCTTATCTACCTTATCTATCTTATCTGGTCTTATCTAATCTTATCTAGTCTTATCTAATCTTATCTAATCTAATCTTGTCTTATCTAGGCTTATCTATCTTATCTAACCTTAGCCAATCTTATCGAATCTATCCAGTCTGATCTATCTAATCTAATCTATCTGATCTAATCTATCTAATCTAATTGATCTAATTAATCTATCTGTCTGTCTATCTGTCTGTCTGTGTATCTATCTATCTTTCAATCTTTCTATCTATCTATCGATCCATCCATCCATCTATCTATCTGTGTGGGTGATCTTCTGAATATAAATCAAATAAACGAATTGTATGAGAAAATTCTTGTCACATCTTGCACCATACCGTGAATCATACCATATCATGCCATGTGCCTACCCTGAAGACCCATGGCTTGAGACGAAAGGTATCATCATAGTCAAAGTACCAAATCTGCAGCCTTTTTTGACTCAGCTGTTCTCTTCGACTTCTCACTTCAGATCGTGCCCGAGTCCCAGGTCGCTGCCTACCTACCTACAAGAACTTGGTGGGTTCAGTCATGAGGACAGCTTGATTGGAACTTCCAAATCTTCAGCTTGATTAGCTTTCCAGTTGTGGTTGGCTCATTCCATCTGTCGGCGCCATAGTGCGGACCATGATGCTCCGCTCTCGACCAAACAAGACTAATCAGTCAATCTCCTTGATGGCAGAAACGATGCAAGGTGTCCACTCCTACCATCCAAACACAGCATGATGGCGATGAATGGCATGCACATGGATGCCCGCATTCCTACATCATCTTGCATCCGACACGTTTGGTTTGTTGCAACAAAGCACAAAGTCATTTAGATTCCCCACTGCACTTCTGGAGCTCTCCTAAGATTTATGAGGTCAAAGATGATTAAAGACTGCTCCCTTCATGAAAGTGGTCCAAAGAACAGTAAAGAACAGTAAAGAACATCAAAGAACATCAAAGAACATTAAAGAACATCATCAGATATCATCAGAGTCCTGCAACTGGTTTGGTGTCACCAGCAGCTGCCATCCAGATGTTCCGGCACCGCATGAGAGCACTTTGGATCCCATCAACGAGTCGTCCAGGACTATGCGCGCAGAAGCAGACCTCAATGATTTCATCTCAAGTATCTGATATTATCTGATCCGAGCCTCCAAACTTGCAAAAGTTAGAGAGGACACATTTCATTGTGATTCAACAAAGGAGCAAATACCCATTTAGATCATCTTAGACCTAGTAATACCATGCAATACCTAGTCATTGCCTACTTTCTGATCAGAAATCGAAAGCTGAGGCGCTTTAGCACAGGACCCACAGGTCCAACAGATCCTCTTGGCTGTCGGATCTCTTCACGCAGCTCCTTCACAAACCAACGATGCAGCACACATCCAAACAAAAGGTCCAAGGATATATGTAGCATTGCTGTAACATTTAATGATTTGATGATAAATAAATAAATATATATATATATATATATGTGATATAATTTTGCACAACGCATAGACTTTGTAAAGAAGTATCTGCGCATTGTGGTTCAGAGAAAACAATGCTCGGAGATGCTCTGAGATGCTCCGAGATCTTCAATGATCTTGCAAAACGATGCAAAACGTGAGGATCTGCCCAGCCTCATGCGCTTTTATCTAAGTTTATTGAAGATCTTTTATCTAACATGATGGGTCATAGGTAGACAGGAAACTCTTAGTCTCCTCACTGCTGGTCAACCTTGCAGATGTACAGTTCACCGCAGCAGCTAAGCGTTCCAAGCCTCAACTTTCGAACTAATTATGAAGCCGCCAAGTCAAACCGATACAAGAAGCTTTTAGATCTTTAGTGGTTTAACATATTTAACCTGGTTTAACGTGAGAAGCATGATGCGGTCGATTGACAGACTCAACAAACGTCGAGGACAAGGAAACAAGGTCTGAGGCCCCCAACTCACTGTTCCATCACCGTCTGCCATAACGACCATGCAAAAGGATGGTTCGCCTCGAAGCATAGCCACTTAGTCTCCAACCATCTCCAGCCCAAGAAGCGGATAAGAACTATACAAGAGGCCAACTCCAAAGATTTCAGAAGGATCCGCGAATAACATCAAAAAACAACAATCAATGGCTTCCCGCCTGAAGCAGAAAAGACTGTGCACGCCACCGTTTTGCAAACTGCCACGTCTCCAGGACCTAAGACTGGGCTGACAAGTCACGGAAAGTTATTATACCATGCCCTAGGGGCGGTTTCAATCACAAAGAGCCATCTTGAAAGCAAAACACAAACCTGAAATCACAATAAACCAAACCTGTTCTGCCATATCTCTCTATCACTTGTGCTATCTCTAAGCCACCCCGCAGTCGGAGCTGCGGCACAGAGCGCTCTCAGCACCCAGAAGTTTAAGCATGGCAGCCACTGCACAAACACCTGCCAAGAACATCCAAGAACCAAGACGCGATGTCAACCCAAAGAGAAGTGAACTGCAATGCCGCGATATGCCGCGATGACATCACTGTCATCACTGGAGGACACATCAAGTTTGGGAGTTGCAGCTTCCGGCCAAAGTTTTCGACTGGTTTCTTGCCTCGATCAAGGCCAGCACAACCTCTGCGAGCAAACCTGGGACTTTCATTGCAAAACCTAGATAACTCTGACACAGAAACCTGCCAAAATGTACCAAAATTCATCCGATTTCATCCGCTTATTCTCAAGCCATACCCTTTCACACTTCATCTTTCATCAGTGGCATCTGTGATACTGCCCCAGCTTTATCGGTTCCTTTGTCCAAGTGTCTTCAACGCATCTGTAACTGAAAAAGCTGCAAGTTGGTGTAGCTGCTCGAATGGTGCACCCTGTCCGTCAAAAGGAAAAGCATACTTCACATTCAGCGCAGTCACACTGACAAAAATTGAACAAGCGCAGTAGCCTTTTACTGCACTCTTACCAAGCAACTGATTCTCGAAGGGCAACCGGATAAACAACTTGGTTTGCTTCTTCTGTCTTCATGCCGCGCAATCTAGAAAACAAACACCCCATCACAACAAACCTAGCAGGGAAAATTATGACCCCCTGCTCTGAAAATAAAGGATATTGATATTGATACATATGTTATACATTGTTAATGTGTAACACTTATTTACACTAGACTTGGGCAGACTTGAGAGTAAGCACAGGAGAACGAAAGAATGTATTCCCGGTAAAGTCTTGGCTGGAAAACAAATGGCACTTGACAGAGAGAGAGAGAGAGAGAGCCCATGAACATTGCGATTGGCGATGGGGTTGAAAACGTGTGGCAACTTCAGGATCTCTCAGATCCAAAATCAAATCAAAGAATCGCGACGAGTTCAGGCAGGATGCGGATGAAAATCAAACCAAAAACTGACAAGAATGCCAAAATATGCCAAAATATGCCAAAAAAGGCATATTTTTTCTGCTCGGGCCCATCGCCATGCTGTCAGGGGGCGCCGGGCGCACAAGGCCAACAAAACCATGAGCACATGGAACAATGGGGAGTCGCATGGGAGCCGCAAAAGGTTTGTGGCAAAAGACAAGAAGTACGGATAATGACGCGTGAAGGGACCGAGAGTGCTGATGGCGAGGATGGTGAGGAGGATGAGGAGGATGAGGAAGATGAGGATGGGGATGAGGATTATGATGACTATGACTCGGGCAATGATGTGTACAAAAAGCGCTCCCAAAATATAAGCCACCATTGGCAAAAAAAACGAAAACAAAATAGCAGAAACCATGAGAAAAATGCGCGGGTACAAAGGGAAATCAACCTCTGACCATTTGGGGGGAGATAAAGAATCTCCTCCATAATTGGAACAAGTTCTTCCTGTGACCCTTGCCCCTACAGAAACAGAACACATATGAACACGTGCTAGAGACGGAAAGCTCAGCTGGCTTACGCAATCTTACGCATCCTGCCACCTTTTGTGAAGTGTGGCAGGATGTGGCATGCCTTGCTGCCTGCCTTGCTGATGTGCCCGAGCAATGCCAAGAGTATCCAGGCATCCAATGCTGCATAGTTCAACTGCTGATCGCTGAAGGGTCGCAAATCCCAACGGCTGCACTGCTGCGTCTTGTCCAGTGCTTGGCCCAAGCAGAATGCACAAAAGCCGTCCTTAGCAAATCTTAGCAACTCGGACAATGTGCAACTTGTATGTAGCAAATGGCACTGGGACAGCTCAGTGGTCCTTTCGGCAAAATGTGAACTGCAACCAAAAACGTCTCCAAAACCTCCAAACTAAACTCTGGTTCTGATCTCTGACTTCATTGAAGGCAAGACTATGCAAGACTCTTCAATTAGACATTTGTCTCGTTTCTGCTAGGAAGCAAATGCACTCCACTCTCTCTCTCTCTCTCTCTCTCTCTCGCGAATTTCTCAAACTGTCAAACGGACGAAATTAGCATGGCTCGGGCATGCTGCGCACCATCTGCGCACCATCCCATTGAAGTCCCATGTCATGTTTAAGAAACCTCATCGAATTCAATCAATCTAATCTGACACACCATGTCAACCAATTGGTTCTAGACACAAATGCAACATACAACCCCAACAAAACTTTTTGATCAACGGAATTCTTGCTGCCAAAGATCCAAAGAAGTCACTTCGCGTGGCGAGAGGTCAGACATATCTATGTGATAAAAAGAAGCAGAAGACCAAGCTGACAGCAGCTGAGGGTAAGAGTCCTGAGCATTCACAGGTGCGTCACGTTTAAGACATTCCTTGCCGCATTTTTTTCATGAACTGCTTCCAAATCTAAATCTCTTGGATGGGATGACATGGGATGACTGGGGATGACTGCGCCAAAGATCGCCTTCAATGATCCACCTCTTTCATTGCTTGTTAGAAACCCAAAAATGGACATTGAGCGAAGGAGGAAGACTTATTACCACATGTTACCACAAGCCAAGCCAGCCATGGGAACAGCAATGAATGCAATCATGGAGACTGCCAATCTTCGCAAGTCGCCTTCCAAGCCAAAACCCACAAGCACGCAGCGGTCACCACCTCAATGCCAGCTGGTCGCATATGATCATCGCATGTTGAGCCCTGCTTGTCATCCGTCCCCGACACATCCGAAACCGGTATCTGCACTCATTCTGATTCGTTCCCGTTGACTGATGTATCAAGTGGCAAAATTCATCGCACAGCTCCAGGAGTTTTGGTTCCATTCTCAGCAATGGAATGTCCAACCTGGCACCAGCAATTTCTTCCAAGCTTGGAGACTATGAGCAGTTGACTGGAAATGATCGTGGCAAGTTTATACAATTAGCTTATTTGCTTCGACTCAAGGCTACCAGAGCTGAAAGCCTGTGGAATCCAACAGCATCGTTACAAAGACTTCAATCACTTAATCTTCCATCTTGCCCTGTGCCATCAAGATGCAGGTAGACCACATCAGTCCAAGCAAGATGCAGCAGCCTTAGGCGACCAAGCTGAGATGCTGACAGTACAACCAGATACAACAAGTACCGCGGCATAACCATAGCATAACCCAAGTAAGCTCAAGATGCTCAAGCAAGATTGAAAGATAAGAGTGGCGACTTGGAAGGCCTGCTCAATATTGCTCAATTGTGCTGTTAGCTACGCCATTTTCTCACCAACTTCAATCTATGATGATTGCATTGTCAACCCATAGTCGAAGTTCTGAGTGTTGTAGTATATTGGTGTGTTCAAACCTGTTGTCTTGCCAAGAGGCTGAACAGGATTCACTACATCCTGGCGATCCTGTCGACCATCCCTGCGCCGTTCTTCCGGTTTCCACTCAGCATCCAAACCTTGTGTTTGACATGGCATTGACATGGTTTAGCGGATAAAGTATGGCCAAGGGCAGTGATGCAGGTGCCTCTCATTTCAACATCAAACGCGTCACAGTAGTTGCTGAATAATGCCGATCAAATATGTCGTCCAGAGAAAACACTCAGCGTCTGAAAAGTGGCGCAAAAAATAGGCAACATACTCCAGCACATGAAATGGTGGAACCGACTTTGAAGTCACTTTACTGCGAGTGTAAATACATGGATAGTTTTGGTTCAGGTTGGTTCGGTGAGAAGTGTCTATTACCGACATACGGAATCGGCTAGGTTGCAACTAATAATTGGTAGTGCCTCGACAAAGCTTTGATTCCGAGGCACCCACAACACCTCCTTGCTTCGCCCGTCGGCAAGCGCTCTCCAAGGTGGCAGCATCGGACACTAAGACCACTTCCACTTCGGGTGGCAAAGTCAAGGGAGTCAGGAAAGTTGACGGAGTCGCCCCGGGCGAATCCAGTGGACTCAGAGCTGGCTTCCAGCCATGTTTGAGGCGTTCGATTTTTTTGGCCAACTTCAGTTGCCCAGATGCAAGTAGCCTAAGTCATCAATATCCAAACCGTCGAAGGAATTGGTATGAATTGGTAGGATCTAATGGGAATTCAGCGCAGGGCATTCAGTGCATCTGAAGTCGATAGTCTCAGGGGAAAAAAAAAATCTGGCTCACCCTGGCAGACAGCAAGCGACATGCACAAGAAAAGATACAAAATCACAGTGGTAACACCTGGGTCAACTCAGAGACGCTATGCTCCTTTCTCGAAAGAAGATCGCTAAGTCAGCTAAGGCCAGGTGACATTGATGATACTGGCTCACAAAAGTCAGTGCAATGCTGGCACAGCAATTCCAAGACAGCTGCATCTGCAGGTGGAAGAGTGAGTTTCTGAAGAATTCGATTGAGATCCACGGTGTCCACGGTGTCCATGGTGTCCACGTCTCGCGGCGCATCCCCCTCTCTGGGCTCAGCTTGTGCCTTCAGCAACGTCAGGGAGTTGCAAAGAGCCAGGTACTCCACCAAACCAGCCAGTCGTGCTCGGTCAGCAAGATGATCTTTTATCAATGGAGGCAAGTCTTTTAGAGACACAGGATCTGCTGGAAAGCAAAAACGCAATGCAAACTTCACAGCCAAGCGCAAACAAATATCTCCTGCCAGTCCCAAATCCAAAATCTTGCGAACCGAAGCTCCATCTGCTTCAAAGGTAACAGAACAATCAGCAGGTGCATAGCCAACTTCTGATGGCTTCACCATTAGTTCCAGGATAAAATGCCCATCAGTACGATACTTTTCCTCTGCTAGGCGTTGCAAAGACTCAGCCACCAAACAGCTGGCCTTTCCCTTTTCCAACGCTTCCCTGTCGCACATGGCAGTATGTAAGGAACGCTTCCGTTGAATCCGCTGGGGGTCGGTTCCTTTCTTTGTTCTGGTGGAGGCAAGGACATAGTTCACCAAGTGGTCCTGAGAATATAAATCCCCCGGGCCCCCAGCCCCTTTGGACCACCATATGGTGTACGACTTGAAAACATAAAACCCGCAAAAAACGACAATCCATTCTTCAATAATTGGTTGCGAGTTCCCTGAAGCAATAGTTGCAAAATGTATCAAAATGTTGCAAAATATGAATATGGAAAACCTTGGAAAATAAACATGACAAAATGTGACAAGGGCAACGACCTGCTACGATTTGCCACTTGCATCAAGGAACAACTGTGAGTTCCTCCTCTAGCCGCTGAGGCACCGCGACGTGAACTCCTGACCAAGTCACCAAACCCAAGGAGTTGAGAGATCTTAGCTGGCGCTATATGCCGTGATCGAAGCGGAATGACTGAATGACTGAATGGCCCTCAGAAAACAATTGCGTTTCATCAACAAAATTGAATTACACGTGTGACATCATGTGACACATCAATCCATAAAATGTACCAGATAGTGCCCGGCACGCGCCGGGGCGGAAGATGGTAGAAGTTTCAAACATAGGACATGACTATAGGAACCAATTTGCTTATAAGAATGGTTGGTGAGCTGGAAGGAAATTCGCTGAAATGAATTCAATTGACTTGAAATGCCTTGAATTGAATTGAATTGCATGAATATCATGAATGAATGAATAAATGAATGGATGAATGAATGAATGAATGAATGAATGAACGAATGAATGAATGAATGAATGAACGAATGAATGAATGAATGAACAAATGAACGAATGAACGAATGAACGAATGAATGATTGAAGGATTGAAGGATTGATTGATTGATTGAATGATTGAATGATTGATTGAATGAATGAATGCATGCATGCATGCACGCATGAAGGAATGAACGAATGAATGAAAGAAGGAAGGAAGGAAGGAAGGGATGAAAGAAAGAAAGAATGAATGAATGTATGAATGATTGAATGAATGAAGGAACGAACGAATGAATGACTGAATGCTTTAATGATTGAAGGATTGAAGGATTGAATGAATGAATGAAGGAACGAACGAATGAATGATTGAATGCTTGAAGGATTGAAGGATTGAATGACTGAATGAACCAATGACTGAATGAAGGAAGGAATGAATGAACGAATGAACGAATGAATGATTGAAGGATTGAATGATTGATTGAATGAATGAATGAATGAATGAAGGAACGAACGAATGAATGATTGAATGCTTCAATGATTGAAGGATTGAAGGATTGAAGGATTGAAGGATTGAAGGATTGAATGAATGAATGAATGAATGAATGAATGAATGAATCAATGAATCAATGAATCAATGAATGAATGAGTGAATGAATGAATGAATGAATCAATGAATGAATGAATGAGTGAATGAATGAATGAATGAATGGATGAATGAATGAATGGATGGATGGATGGATGGATGAATGGATGAATGGATGAATGGATGAATGGATGAATGAATGAATGAATGAATTAATGAATGAATGAATGAAGGAATGAATGAACGAATGAATGAAAGAAGGAAGGGATGAAAGAATGAATGAATGAATGAATGAATGAAAGAAGGAAGGAAGGAAGGGATGAAAGAAAGAAAGCATGAATGAATGTATGAATGATTGAATTAATGAAGGTATGACTGTATGAATGTATGAATCAATCAATCAATCAACCAATCTATCAACCCATGAACCAATGAACCAATGAATTCATGAAATTTGCCGACCTCGTCTTCCAAAGTGCTCTGAGATTTTAGTTTTTACAAGTTCTATGTGTAATCGAGCGCTCTCTACAGTCTCGTGCGGAGACACTCAATTTTTTACGATTTTTATGTAAAACCAAGCTCTCGCTACAATCTCGCGCACCTTTTGCCGAGCTCATCTTCCAAAAGTGCTCCGAACCCGTCAGTTCTTTTTTACGTTTTTTTTATGCGAAACCGAGCTCACGCTACAGTCTCGTGCGCGTTTTGCCGCCCTCATCTTCCCAAAATTCTCCGACGCTGACATTTTTTTTAACGATTTTATGTGAAATCGAGCTCTCGCTACAGTCCTGTGCACTTTTTGCCGGCAACTTTTGCAGATCGAGGCCCGAAACCGCTCAAACAGAGACCCTACTTCGGCGACTATGGACGCCACTTTAACCGGAAAAACACAGGGTTTCGCGCCCGAGAGTGTTTTCAAGCCTGAATACACGCGTTCCCATGATGATCATGATGATGATGATGATGGTGATGATGATGATGTGGTTGACATGATGGTGAGAATGCTGCCCATGACAATCGTCCGTAACTCGGAAGTTTTCTAAGTAAACTTCCTTTGATGAAGTTGTATTGAGTTGTATTAAATTGTATATAAAAATTGAAAAAATCGGCATCTCTTTGTTTTCCCTTCACATCTTTCACTCCACCACCTCAGTCCTGCATCCGCAAGGCTTGGTCCCTGCTTCCTGGCCGTGTCCGCCAGCCGTTCCGAATATCTCCGCCGCTGGTTGGACCACTTACCTTGGAACATGGCGCAATGTGCGACATCAACACGATCCCCCCGAAGCAATTGACACATATTTGTACAATGCATTACAAACCAGTTCAGTCAACATTGTTCAGTGTTAATTGATGGTATTTCGATGATCAACCCGTCTGAACTCTGCGCAGAGTACTTGGTTCTTGCGAATTGGCGAGTGAAGCGTCAGCTTCGGCAGAGCTTTTCATGCCTTGCGGCTTGCCTGCGCAACTGGCCAGTGGGGACGGTCCAAACAATGCCATGATATGCCATGATGCCAAGTACCATCATCAGAACACACATCCAATTCAAATAGATTAAACGGTTGAAAACCTCTTAGGTCGGCCGTATGTCGGCCGTTTGCCCTGGAGGTGGCGCCTGTCATCAGACTTCGCGGATCCCACACAGGTGGGAGAATGAAGCCCCTGGAGTTCTCCATCCAGCCATTACCAACCGGTACCAATTCACACAGCAACAGGGCAGTATGAACCTCGCCGACATGCTGCACTTGGCGCATCTTGGCGCAATGGCATGTCAAAATATAGTAGACTAATCTGAACATAACCATATCATATGCATTATATAATAATTCATATTATATCACATTATCACGTAGCATCACTTGATAAAATATCACATTGTGTCGATTTTTTGAGGGCTCGGGAGACTTGGATCGCACATGACACTCTGCTGGGGAAACTCAGACAACATGTTTTTTGGCTGGTTCTCTTTACGAACCTCTCGGAAAGCTTCATTCTGCTTTCTGCTTGAGATTCGCCCAGGAACTCTCGTGAAGTGCTCTTCCACATCTTCTTGAATTTTCTGCGGCCAGTCCGTCGCTACAGCTTCTTGTTGCCCAGGCAATTCTTCTCCCCAAATCTGCGGAGGTTCCCCTGATGCCACCACAGGGCTAAGCCAAAACAACTTCGGGAGTACCGCCATTCGAGCACCTGGGACCATCTTAGCCACGGCTTCTTTGATATTTGTGGCGTACCATCCGGTGGAACATTCCTGAGCTGAAAGCTACGCAACTACCAACTTATTTCAAACATACAGTGCTCGGTGCTTTCTGAATATATCTTGACAAACTTAAACTTGGGGGGTATATGGGGGCATCAAGCTATACAATGACTAGGAGGATTTTTGCAACGCGGTTGTCACTGACATGCATGTTATATCTTGCCAGGGCTCTGGATTCAGCTCTGCTGGTGGGTTGCACAAGCGACGTGACGTCAGGAAGTCGTCCAATGGTTGGAAAATGAAACCCTTCAGCAAATAGACCGAACGAATTTGCACTTCACCCAATTCCTTGCGGAGGAACTCTTGTACCTCAACAGATCAAAGATGATCAAAGATGATCAAAGACATGCGCTGGAAAACTTGCTGCATATAAACATAACATCCTTGCCGCCATGTAGCCTGGTATAGTCTGTAGATTGTGGGTTTTGTTCTTGAAGCCAGGATTTATGGTCTGTCGTGGTCTTGCTCTACAGTCCGAAGTCATCTTATGCCATGTTCGAAGATTGCTTTACAAATCCATGGAGTTTTGTTTTGGTTGGTCTTGACCAGTCTTGCCACGTCTTTCCTATTTTCCTCTCGGTCCTTTCTAACCCTTTTGCCTTGGCATGGAGATCATGGAGCTGAACATGCTGAACGGCATGACGAGGTGCGGAGGCACTTTCTGTGCATGTGACTTTGCGACGAGCCTCTGCCAATCGCCAAGCCAAGTTCTCATGAAGAAAGGGTCCAACATAAGAACCTCAGGCCGTGGAAATTTGGGACTTGTTCTCATTTTCCAGCCCTTGAAACATTTGGTCTGTATGGGACACACCATAAAACCCAAGGTATCCCAAGTGGCTAGTGCATGCTGGCATCTGTGGAACTTCGGAAGAAGCATCTGCGAAAAACTTCACCGACGACTCGACATGAAGCGCTTCCCCCGGACGCCTTTCAAGTCGAGACTTGTGGGATGCTGACACCAAGGTGATCCGCACAAAATCCAAAGGAAACTGTAAAATCAGAAGCTGAAATCTCAGCTTCTGAAACAAATATGGAAACACTGCTGGAAACTAAATCCTCTGAGCTCCTCACAAGCACACAAGCTTCAATTGTCCAGCAGTTTGCCTTTGGCTTCGCCAACAAGATGTCACATCGACGAGATGCGACCAGCTGGGTCACATAGAAACAGCGTTGAACATGGGGAAGGATTGGCATGGATTGACTAGCCCAATTTCATGCAAAATATGCAATTTCGCTACATATCTCAACCATATCTCAACCCTACCCCGTACTTGCCAATGCTGGGCTTATTCGGCCTGGATCGCCCTCCTGCACTAAGTTGAACAGCGCTGAGGGAGCGCTTCGTGTCTCACACGGGGCCATGTTCGAGCCAGAACTGAGTCAATGCCGCTGCATAGAAGCCTGACCACGGTGCCATAGCATCAAGATATATCAAGATATATCAAGATGCACCACATGAAGTAATAATAAGTAATATGAGAGAAACGGCGGAATTTTCACAGGACACCAAAATTGCTTCAACACAGAGCTACGAGTAGCATGAAGTCGCAATGTTCGTGCTCACACGTCAAAAAAATGGCTGAAACATGTTGAATCCCAACTCACCCGCCTAAGCGTCTCACGCCCGATTGCGCATGCAAATTGGCCAGAAGCTCTGTGGGATTCTTGTCCAGAGATGCAAGCCACTCCTTGAGAAGCCACCGCACTGAGAGGCCCACAGCTACTCTACAGATGAGACATGCCTTCATTTCTAGGCTCCTAAGTTGACATTTACGCCTTTTTCATCCTTTTTCCCCTTTTATTCTGCAATATGTTGCAAAATCTACCATCGCACTTGGCAGTGAAGGTAGCCTTGCATGCCTTGCCAATGTTGGTTTCCTTCTGCAAAATGGGTCCAAGCTGGTCCAAGACGGTCCTTGGTAGCTTTTCGGGCATCTTCATCTGGCAAGTCCAGGAGCTGCATGCCAGCCTCGCCACAAGTCAGTCGTTTGGCAGTGATGATGATGATGATGATGATGATGATGAGGATGAGACGACGACGACGACGATGATGATGATGGAACATCTTGGGAGGGGTTCGACCGAGGAATTCAGACATCCAGGACCTCAATGCACCTCATGCAGTCTCGCATGCTGACGCTCAAATGGCACAGAAAGACTTGATGACATATAGGGTATCTTTTGGATCACGGCCAATTGGTTCTCGAGTGGAATAATATTATAATGTAATATATGTAATTAATATAATGATATGGTGGAATAGCTTGAAACTACAGTATATGAAACCGCATCGAGCGCATGCTCCTCATTGCTCCTCATTCCAAGCTGCATCTCCATGACATTCCATGACTCATTCGATATCATTCAATGACCATGAACTGCCATGAAGCGCCATGAGTTGGGTGCTAGAGCCTGCTCTGACAGCACAGGAGGCGCATGGATCAGCCAGGATAGGTCTCGAACGACCTGCAGATCCACATGGCGCATAGATGCGCATAGTAATGACATGTAATAACTAAGCATGGTAAGTATATGTAAGTATGGATGCATGCAGCTTTGCAACACATCAAGTTACAGCCAAGTGCTGGACCCTGCAAGGTTCAGCATTGTTCAGTAGATATGCACTGCCCCTGCCTTGTTCTTGTACACTTCTCCGCCGTCCATGTTTGAAGTCACAGAGTGGCGCCATGTGAGAAGGCGCAGTGACGCAAACTTCTCTTGGGGATGCACCAACAAACGGGTAACAAGCTCATCCGTGATAGCTCTACTGGAAACCAGCGGTCTCACAAGTTCAGCAAGAGAACATCCACTGCTCCGCAAATGCTCTGCAGCTTCTCTTGGTTTTAATCTGGATGGCTACTACAAGGATGGCTACTACAAGGGATGAAAGGACGTGCCTGGCTACAGGGTCTACCTGCCATTTGTTGCCCCAAAACTTAGATACTTGGATCATGTTGCAACATGTTGCAACGCTTGTGTCGGCAACCCTGCGCGGCCAGATCGAAAGCTGCATCAAGATTCAGAATCACAACACGTCAAAATATCATAAACACCATAATCATAAGCATTCATAAGCATAAACACATTGTGAACACGTCTCACATCACACGCAGAAATCTCCGCGTCTGTACCATCTATACTGATCTGTACCTTTCACGTGCTGCTCGGGCCTGGCCAAAACCGATTCCTCCAACAAGTTCCTCTCGCCACCGCCTGGGATGCGACGGGCAATCCACGTTGCACATGGCACCCCATCAATCCATCACATCATAGGCTCAAAATAAAATGCAATGAATTTTAAACATAATAAATTCTATAGATCAATATGTGCACACACATGCACACACGCATGTATATGTATAATATGTATATATAATTATATATATATCATTCTATATATTCTGATAGACAAGTATGAATGAGTCACACATCACGTCCAGTTTCTATCTTTTCCGTCTCTGGCCATGTCTCTGCAAGGCACCGAATGAGAGTACCACGGGCTTTTGCTGATGTCCAGTTCGCCGAAGGGTTTCGAGCGAGGCCCTTTCCAGAATGCCACCTAAACGCACTGGCTTGTCAATGCTGTCCACAATGCTCCGTAGAAACACCTGACAAGGTTGCAAATAGTTGCAAGGCACCACGCAAGTGTTTGGAGTTTGGAGAGAGGTTCCCAATGGTTTCTACACTTGCTGGTGCTTGGGCCGCTCGTAGGGCAAAGCGCCATGAGTCCTTCTGTCCAGCCGGAACACAGGACATTGGACCAGTCGAAAACACACCAGTTGGGTGAAGACGAGGTACCACGTCATAGGATGCTGTTGTAGATTCCTTATTTTCAATAGTTTTGTAGAAGTGCTGTGTACCGATTGACCAATGCCAAGATCCTGTAGTGACAAAATCTGTGAAAATGCGGGTAGCTTGGTGGTAAATTATTTGGTACCTGTTGTGAAAAAGACTGCGATCATAAATGAGAAAGTCTTGCATGCACAGTCCGCTCTTCAAGCAACCCAAGCATCAACACACTAGTCCAGGGATGCTCAAGGTGTCATATGTGTCATCATTGAACATGAACATTCAAAGATACAACACTTGTTCATACTTGTTCTATATCCGTAATCCTGATCTTGACATATCTTGACATTCTGCTCTGCATCGAGTGGCTGAAGACAAAGCCATCAGAATCTCCGGAGCGTCGGGACCCAAATGTCGAAGAAAAGCCAAGCGTCGTTGGTCCCACATGGCATTTTGGAATGCCAAGTCAGGCCTTTTTGAGATGGGGTCAAACAATGATCAGATCGGCCAATGGTCGATCAATGATGACACATGCATACAAATGCACTCTTACATTACATTATTATACATTATTCATCATTATTCTCACGGATCGAACATCTTTGGAGATCTCACCAATGAAGAACTCCCAACTACCGATGAGAGATGAAGGGAGGCTTGCGTGATCCTCATGTCATGTGATGATCGTATCCATTCTGCTATGCCGGACCTCAAGGCTTGCACCGATGGGAGCAGGTGGCGCTTCTGATAGGCCACGTGGGTCTTTGTTGCCTCATAGGCGTATCTCTCATCTTTGAGTAGCCGCCGGCAGCTTTCGATGATCACGACAATGCGAATGCCAGGCAACAGCCAACAAGCCTGACGGAATGAAACATATTGAAACATGACATGCAGTCTTAGTGGCAGTTCGGTTTCCCTCATCTGCCATACCCAGGTTGCTGATCTGATAGTGATGCGCTATCCAAATGCAACCTGGCGACGCCAGTTTCGCCAGAGAAGTCACAGCGAAAAAGCTCGGAGGCTGGCCGGCCAAGCACTTTGAAGAGGCGAAAAAGAAGATCTTCAAAGAAACAATACGTGTCCTGGCAGAGTGGTGAACCGTCAGTTTGCGACAAAATGTTGATACACCGGGCCAGTGCTACAGGAACATCACCCTGCACCGCCATTCCGACACCATCTTCCGAGAGCACTTGTTCAGTGCAGGCTGCAACTAGTTCTCTTCAAAACCACTTAACATGTTACACCGGTTTGTAACAGTGCAAACAGGTGAAGTAAGTTAGCGAACAACAACCTCCGAAACCACAGACTTAATAAGGATCTTAAAGGTGGTAGTTGCCCTGATGTAGAAATTCTTTCCGACCGGCCACTAGTTGTCGCCAGCCTCCTGAACTTCGGAACGCCAGTTCAATCAAAGCATCCCAAACCAACATAAACCAACTGCCAAAAAACATCAAAAAGCAGGGAAATCACGCAATGATCGCTGAAACACTGTAACATGAATCGCACATGAATGTCACGGAACATGCATCTCATGCATCTCATGCATCTCATGCATCTCATGCATCGCTGACGCTCCATATCGCTCCATACTTCTCCTCTCGCTCGCATGGCCGGCCACAATCAACGGAGAAGAAGCAGCCAGCAGCGCCGTGGCCGCAGTAGCTGAAAAGAAGCAACGGAGGTTCCGGAGGTTCCGGAGGTCCCGGATCCACAAAATCTTTGGGCCTCAGTGTCATCGGATGTCATCGGATGTCATCGTCACTCTTCATCACCGACATCGACCTCGAAAATTTCATAGCACCAGCATGACCTTCCATTACCTTACCATTGTCGCTGTCCATTGCTGTCCTTACTAGCCTATGCTAGCCTTACATGTCCTTACTATTTCGCCAGTGCGCCTCCCCATCTCCGACTGAACCTTGTCTAGAGCATCTGCCACTTCTGAAAGCCAGTCTTCTGTGGCTGCCTGGCAACAAAGTCTCACCAAGTGTCAGGGCACAGCTGTCAAAACACCATTAAAAGGCTGCAACACTGTCGCATGAAAACTTAGAATTGAATCTAGTTGAAATCACCGAATTATACCGGGATTCTTCCGAACCAAATGTTCTACTTTGCCAAACAATAACCCTGGCCGCCCTGGCCTCAAGTTTTGCATATTTATTAGGCCAATGTAGGTGAAAAAGCACCGCAAGCTGTGCTTAAAACCATCTGGCAGTGCCGCGCCATGCCGTGCCATGCCGTGCCTTCATCCCGCTGAGCGTTTGATCCTCAGCAGAACGCACCGAGAAGTCCATTGCCCGAAGTTTCTCTGCCAGGGCTGCAGAGACCTCGACGGGTCGGGACAAGGGCGCTCGGATCCTCAGATTTCAGTGGCGGTGAGCCACAAGCCATCGCAAGCCACAAGGTGAGCCGAGCTATAGCCGAGGTGAACCATATACATTTGCATTTGCAATATCCGGAATGACATCTCTGGAAGATCCTTGGAACCTTGGAACAATGCAAAATGGAGAGCACCTGCACTAGCACCTCTCGCCCCTCTTCGTGATTATCTCTTAATAACACGCCACTGGTCGGTGGTGTGGATTGTCTTGGGTCTTCCAAATAGTCAAATAAAGGCGCATCCACCGTTCAAAAGTTACCAACAGTTAGAGAATTCAACCGAGGAGCGTGTACGCACCATTGGCCAAAAGCAGCGCCAATCGTCGCGGCATGGTGCACGACTAGCTCCGTCATGACGGGGCAGCACAGTCAGGTCTGGAACAGTCTCAACACAAACAACTTAGACCGCTGAGAGTCACTGTGAAAACAGTGAAAATCGTGACCATGCTGTACGCATATCATGCGGAACCATACGGAGTGAAAGTGGTTCAAGTTCAGCCTGTATAAGGTAGTGCAAGAATTGTTGCAACACTTCCATGCTTGCAATGATATAAAAGAAACCTGAGGAATTGAAAGCCCTTGGAAAGTACACAACACATCCACCACTCAAGCTCCATAAGCCAGTGTAGCAGCTACATGAGCTAAAGGAACCTACAACAAGCTTGTTGCGTTTGTTACTTCTCGCATCAAGGACCTAGAAAAAACTCAGCTAAGGACCAAATGGGAACAAAAAAACTCAGGGCGTCTAATCAATCTAATCATATCTAAACATGTATAATCACTTGCTCTTCTAGGTGGTCATCGCAGCTGCTCCCATGCATCCTCAAATGATTTGGCATTTGTTTCTTTCTGCAGGATGTACGAAGTAGATTTCGGAAGGGAGTCGCAAACAGAAAGTGCAAAAAACGTGGCGCTACTGTTCACTTCGGCTGCGAAAAGCGTTAGCAACCTGCAATATGTGCAGACCATGGAGCAGCCGGTGTGCACACTGCCAAAGTGGAGACCGACGATGAAATTTAGCACGAATATAGCCATATCATCAACAAAAACTCCGCATCTCATTCAAAGATTTCATGTGGTTGAGCAAGTAAACTAAGTAATCTCACACCAGATTCTAGAAAAAAAAGTATAACAAAAGTTATCTATCTCGGCTCACAGGATGCCAACACAGTTGAGAAGATTAAGACAATTAATGCACCCGAAGGTGCCAACTTGAATTGCGGCAATGGTTCGCCACCACACGTTTGTGATCGGCCAATCCATTTGCTCCGAAAAGATTGCTCTGTATGACTCGAACTAGCTGGTGGTTTGAGCGCTTTCAACCCAGCTGAAAAATTAGCCAATTGGAATCATCATGATATGTTTGAGTGTTTGAAAGCACCCACCAGTCAACCAGCGAAATACTGGGCCTTCGAGAATCCACAATCCTGCATGCAGCAGCCCTTCTGATTGGGACCTCCAAAAAACGCCAACTAGCTTAACTAGTGGCATCTAGTGGCGCAAACTCGTGCATTAACTGCCAGAGTAGAGGTGCAAACCCAAGCTTGCCTTATGACTCGGCAAGACTGAACAGGGCATGTCTCAACGTGGATCACCTGAGACCAGTTCAAGCCCATGCGATGAACTGGAACCAGAAAACATGCATATTCATGCTTAGAGAAAGGCAATCCGAAGGGCAATCCGAAAAATAAGGCGGCGAGTCACATAGTCTGCAAACGTCTGATATCAATGATATAACGGTGGAATTCTATGGAATTCTGCTATGCTAGGCAGTTCTGGCATGAAACCGATTTTTTTCATCATGCCCTCGATTGGAAAACGATCATGCTTCTAGATGCGCTCATAGGTCGGGAATGGTATAGGAATGGTAAGGACATGCCACGACTTACGTAAGATCAGGTGGATCAGGTGATACTTTCAACTTCCGGGTCGAGGTCTTCTTCCACTGTGCGAATGGCAGCGAAGAGCTGAAATACTCAGACCTCAGATCTACACGGATCCATATTTGTCACATCCCAAGAATCCCAGGCTCGTGACACCGGTGACACCCGTGACTGGAATTTGAGATTCTGCGAGTTCTGCTCACGTTTAAACGTTTGCATCCGTCTGCCTGGTGGGGCCGGTTTTGCACTCTCCGTCTGGTTGCGTTGAACATCAACCATGGAACATGGTTAAATGATGAATGTACATCAAACATGAAAATGGCTGAATGCAACGCCATGCAACACCCAAGTTTGCCAAGCGTCCAGGTATCCTTCTTCAAAGTTGTATATTTTTTGGTCACCGGCGGGGCCATCTGCCACAAGTCGTTCACATCTATTTCTTTGTTCAATTGCTCCACGAAGCCTCATGACAACACCCCAGCTCAAACATATTCAAACACGTTCAAACATGCTCAAACATACAGTATCAGTACAATACAATTCAAGCAATGACATCTTTGAGGCCTCTGCCCATATCTACATGTCAGATCGAAGGCCCTTCCGGCCAAATCAAGAAGTCGGACTTGTAACGCTCACTGGTGTGCTACATTATGCTACAGCTTTGGTTGGGAGCTGCCGGCAAGAGGCTGATGGCATATTCATGAGCCTGTACCTGCCAAGCTTCGTTTCGGATCAAAAGAATAGGTCTTTCCTAACATTCTCACAGGGACATACGAGCACGGAAAAACATGGAAAACCTTCTTCAAAGGACCCAGTTTCACCAATTGAAATAGAAGACTACACATTACTACACCACCGCTATGTATCAAAAGCATCGAACTTGGGTCGAAATGTCACAGAATCAGGGGCTTATCAGGACTGACAATTCTATTCACCGTGTCCTTACGATAAGCATCGATAAGCAATCAGCTGAATCAGCTCTGAGGAGGCAGTACCCAATGGCTTCAATGGAGTTAGCATGGAGAAGGCATGGCATACATGGCATTGCTGAATCATAAAACTTGTGCAGTACATCTTTCATCATCTTTCCAAACTAACTAGGCTATATTGCAAAAGATGGTGCGCATTGGTGCTCCAAACTATGCCCATCCATGCCCCACATCCCATCCCAGCCTGCACAGCACCTGCTGTGGCAATGATGTTGCAAAACTCATCAACGTTGATAGCCACCAGCTTGGCGAAACCTGTAGAAACAGCACTGGGAGGCCGCCACTTCCCAAAACAGAGCCGCACTTTGAAAATGGGAACTGACCCAAAGCTGAAGATTGTGCAGAGACAGCGGCTCAATATACTCAATGTCTGGCACATTGCACAAATGCAAGCAGGCGACTGACGGAGAGGAGGTCCCCAACATGAAACCACTCAGTCCACAAGCACATTTCTGAGATCCACTGCCCAAAGCGAACCCTTGTTGGATCGTCGTTTTTCAAGTAGCTGAGTGCTCCATGCAAAGTGAAATACGTTGCATCAGCTCTGCAACCTGAGCCCGACTGGCCAAGAAAATCCAAGAAATACAAACATACTTCACATACTGTGCATACCTGTCCTTGACCGAGATTCATGATAAAACCCAATGAAAACCCATGAAATAGCCATGAAGAATGGATGAAGAACGGCATTGGTGCTGCTCGTTTATGGCATGTAATGGCATGTAATGGCATGTAATGGCTTGTATGGCATGTATGGCATGGGCCTGGCATGTATGGAATGAGTAAGAAATGTGATAGAATGACAATGATGGAAAAATGTCCCATGCACCAGGCAACCGTGGCAAAAGACCACGTCATCCTCCGCAGAATCCAAGATTGCCACAGCCCTCTGTGCCAAGGTCTGCATGATGTGATTTTCTTGAACGCGCATGCCATTGGTCAGAAGGTGATCTACAAAGGGCAAATGTGCCAAGCAATCGCTGTAGCGGGCTAACTGGAGCTCAGCCTGGTGAAAAAAACTGGAAACAGCGGTGACCAAAGCTCTGAGTCTTTGGCAAGGCTGTGGGAGCAAGACATTGTACAGAGTTGTACGGTGCAACACTTCCTTGACAAAGAAAGAATATATGCATTGTCCCAGTATCCAATTTCCATTTACTTACTTTTGTCTGCATATCTTTGCAGGATTTTTATGGATTTTTAAGATCTATCTATTCATCCATCACTTTCCAAGGTACTTGTCACAAGTCTCAAGAAGGTGCTGCAACATGTTTGCCACATTTATTCAGTTTGCCGGCCTGCAGTGATTTGGAGAGGTAAGCGAGGATGTACGGATCATGCGAATTTGTCTCTCGTTGGTGATACGTGTATTGCAGGAAGCGGGTGATCCTCTGTGAGAGGTTCGACGAAATATTGTTGGTGCGCAAGAAGCGACGCAGAAGACCAAACTGCTGCGTCTCCTGCCACAAGTGCCACTGTCAACCACGAAACAGTAAATTGAATATCATTGAACCAAGAATATTAAAATATTTATTGAGCTTATATAATTCATGGAAGTGACACCAATAAAGCTCAATCTTCCGAATAGGGTTGCCTGATGATGCCAGAGCGTGCCAATTATATGCACCCCCATTAAATGAACTTGCTGCACTCCGTCATACTCTTTAGCCATTTCTAGTGCCCTCCGCTTCACATCAGTCCTCCATTCGTCGGCCTTGAAGGGTGCTCACCAAAGAGGTCATGGAACTGATAATGGTCGAGAAATTCACCTCAGATTCTCAGATAGCCAAATAGTGTATATATTATAATTACAATAAATATATTAGAATATATATATAGTTATTTAATGTTACTTAATGTCTCGGGGTTCCAAGTTGGATCTTGGAAGCCGAACACTTCAACAAGCAATCGAACACACAGTATCACATATACTTGCCCAGTGCGTCTACATTGTCTACATATTAAGCATGTAGGACAGGAGTGACAGAAGCACCGTGCCCGCGCGTGTGCGGGGCAGGTGCGTCTGCGTCTTTGTCTGCACTGCACACAGGGATCAAGAAAACACTAGAAAACTGGTGCTCACTTGGAACCAATCATATCTGGCCATACAGTCAATCCGTGCAGAGCCAGTCCGTGAAGCTCAAGTTGCAAGAGAGATCAACGCTACCATCAGCGAATAAGTGCCCTCTCGTTCCTAGGCCGCGTTCGCTCCCAAGCATGGGAGGGTTGAGGGCTTGCTGCAAATTTGCACAGAATACGGCTGGGCACAAGAAATGCCAATGTCTGATGGACCTGCTCTTCGGCATGCACATCTTGGCATAAAATCATTTCAATTGCACGCTGGTGATGGTTGGTGAAAGGCACGCCGAAAAGTAACGTGAAGCAGTTTGAAGGTCCCAAACTGCATTCAACATTGACATTAATTGATGAATAAATCAGTAGCCTGCGAGTGGCGGAGAGTGGAGCAAAGAAATAGTTTATAACCAGATCAATATAAAGTCCGGATCATCAGGTATGCAACTTGATTCAACTTGATAATCGTGATAAAACATGATAAACACATGATAAAACGTTTCTGCTACAACGCCGCTCACGCTCACAGCACGGTCTGAGTCTCATTCGTGGCCTCGATGTCCGTGCCCCCAATGCCAAGTTGGGAAAATGCCCATCTCCTCGAATGACTCACCATGACTCACCCGAATTATCTATCGGTCATGGATGGTCATGGTTTTGCAATGTTTGGCACAGACTTTGTGACCCGCATCTTTTTGCTAACACACTTTCAACTGGTCACTGCCAGTCAGACACCTTTTTGCTAACGCATTTTTCCAACATTCACAATATAATACTCATGGTGCCAATGAACTCCGTTCACTTCATTGACAAAATGTCGATGGTGCAATTGTATGCATCGTACCATAATATGACAAACCCAGATCTTCATGATTTCTGTGACTTCTCCCTACCCTACGCCAGGCAGTGTAAGATCGTGGATTTTCTCAGCTCAGGCCAGTGTCAAACTTGCAGTATACTGCTTGAAGAAAGTGTCCTCAGCGAGGGGGACTGGTTCCCATGCAAAACTGCGCAATGAAGTACAACAGTACAACATGTACCAACTATCGCCAATAATATCTGATAATGGGTAACGGCACTGGCTTTGTCAAAGAAAGGCGCGCTCTGAAAGTCCAATGGTTTGAATTTAGTTTATCTACACTCCCCCATGTTTCCATTTGGGTCCGGAATTGTTTTTTGTTTTTTTTTTTTTTCCGTTCTGTTTTTTACTGAGAGCGTCTGAGCGAAGGGTTCTTCTAATAGTGGGGGTCTGTCAAACATTTTCACATCTTCTCATCTTCTCATCTTCACATCTGTTCATCTTCACATCTTCTCGTCTTCACATCTGTTCATCTTCACATCTTCTCATCTTCACATCCTCACATCTTCACATCTTCTCATCTTCACATCTGCTCATCTTCTCATCTTCACATCTTCTCATCTTCACATCTGCTCATCTTCTCATCTTCACATCTTTACATTCTCTCTTGCCCTCTTGCTCTCTTGCCCTCTTGCTCTCTCCTTCTTTTCTATTTCTCTCTTGAAGGCGCGGGGCAGTGCCAACGAGACGGCACGAAACGCAACC
>Ga0126342_10004708_pt1 | contig 23447 bp, 16 predicted proteins | sample Cyp1metagenome_FD_92528 | JGI IMG/M metagenome (GOLD analysis project Ga0126342, IMG submission 92528) | Coral microbial communities from Lord Howe Island, Old Settlement Bay, Australia - Cyphastrea 1 metagenome | ecosystem: Host-associated > Invertebrates > Cnidaria > Coral ...
CAGCTATGCTAAAAGGCAACGAGTAGAATCTGCATCTATCACCGCACTTGAGCTGTGTGAAAACACAGCGCAAACCTCTTTTTTTTCTCCGGGGTCGGCGGCAGGGGCGGCAGCCCTTAAATAAAAAAAGGAGAAACCACACATTTTCAATGGACGGCCTTATCTGGTTCGCCTATGATGTCTCTGTCATTCCATGTCCAATCATGTCCAATCTCGATGGGAGCAAATGAAACCGCTGACCAACTTACCAATCCAAAGGGAAGCCCAGAACATACCTAAAATCTTATGCCCATCCCTCGAGCCTTGTGCACCATCCAGTGCTGCTGACTGTAACTGAGCCTGTGGAGCATCCAATGGCGAGCGTTTGCACTCAGTGTCTGCTGGCCAAAGGTGGCAATCATTTTCTCCTTAGCTGATGAGTCAGTGATGAGGCCTCATGGGATTCATCCGGATCGACAAAAAGTCAGGCAAGAATAACACATAATAACCAAATCCATCCAAATCCGTGGTATGGTTTCTGTACTCAAACTTGATCTTTTTGGGGATCCAAGAGGTCCGGAATTTATCCAGATCATTTGGGTTGAGGATTTGATTTATTTCCGTAAACTCCTGGAAATGGGAGATCAAAACATATCAAAACCCAGCCGAGAGTCTGGCCACAAAGACTTCTCCTTTAGAGGACAGTGCTACTGCTGTTACAGCAGTTCCTTCGCAGAAAGACTGGGGCTCTTGCCAGCGAACCATTTCAGAGATGTTGGGCCCGGTCACAAAAGCTCGGATTCCGTCCGTCACTGCGATGTTCTTTGCATCAGTACTGCAACTGGCGGAAGTTGGAGCGAACCAAGATCGCGGTAGCTTCACATCAAACAGTTTGTCAATTTGAAGGCAATCCCTCCCACGTATGGGTGGGGTTGCTTGTGTTTCACTTGCGTGACTCGGCTGACTGTTGATAATTGCACTGGTAATTGGTGCCAGAAGCCATGCCACCCCCACCACTGCTGAACTCGCCTGAAAAAAGCGACGGGCTGATTGGCCCATGCTGCTTTTGGCGGCCTGACCTTTGGTCCTGAACTGCGCTTCAAAGGCCTTGAGGCTGGCTGCAGCATCAGGTGAACCCCCATAGGCGGCCAAGCGTCCGGCGTCCCGTGAGGTCCACGACGACAATCTGGAGGGTTTCAGGACCCGCAGTAGCACTGCTGCTGTCTCCATCAGTTCTCCCACGCTTGTCTCGTAGCCTTTGTGCCGCCGCAGGAAGAGACAAGCATGGGAGGAATTTTGATCCAAGCTGACCCAAATACGATGACTTGAGGCATCAGATTCTTCTCGTTGGAGAAGCCAAAAGCCAGTGTCATGAGGACCTGCCACACCTGGTCTTGGTGAAGATCCTTCGGAGAGAGTCCGGAAAACACCCTTTCCACTCCCTTTCGTCAAGCTGGATCTAGACACATCAGTCCATCCAACCTGTTCCAAGACTTCTTGCAAGCGATTTTTGCTCCCGCGGACCTGTTCCAACACTTCTTCTTCCAATTGGCTTGCCACATGTTCTTTCAGCAGTGCCTCGAGGCATTGTAGCAGTTGACTGGCAGCAGCTGCAGCTGCAGGCGGAGGTGCCCTGGATAAGTTTCTGGATGGAGCCAAGCTCCCAGCTACACAGCTGTTGGAGGCGAAGGGGTTCAAAATGTCGATGTACAACGAGGCCCGCCAGCGTCGCGGCAATCCGTTGCGCAAGGCCAAGGCGGAGCCACAGAGAAACCAAACCCAACAGCCTTGCAGAAACGAGGCCAAGATCATGAGGTTCTGCTGGTTCAGGGTGATTCCAGCTGCGGCAGTGATGGGACCAGATAATGATACAATGGCCCAGGCGGCATGCTCGACCCGCTGGAGTACGACATCAATGGTCACAGACCACCATGCCAGTACAGACATGAAACCGAAACAAAACCAGCCAGAAGCAAAGGGATCCAGTTCCTCACTGCTGCTGCGGCTGAAGAAGGTTGCATAATATGCAATCCCTGACAGTAAAGTGCTAGTCCCAATCGACATGCAGACTTTGCTGTACAAATCAAAGGTCTGCCAGTTGCGCATCAGGAAGGAATAGAATTTCAAGTGTGGATTCGCATCCAGCTCTTCACTGGTAGCACCTTGCGCTGACTGTTCCGGCAAGCGGATGGGAAAACTGGGCGGATCCCTCCCTTCACTTGGTGGACTTGGAGGAGCCCAGGGCACAGGTGACACCCTGGGACCAGGCGCTCCCTGTGGCCCAGCCTGTGGTCCGAGTGGTCCTGGCCGCTTCCCAGTCCAGGTCGTGCCCATGGTGCCCTGCAGGGGCAATCGGAAAGCATCATCCAGATTCGTCTCATAGGCCTTGGCTGCTGGCACCGCCGAGCTAATCTGCTGATCTGTGGCCACCGGAATCCGCGCCGCTTGGAGGAGCATCTTGGTGGTGAAGGATTGGGCCACAATAGAGGCGTGCATGGAGAGCCAAATGGATATCAGTAGGAATAGGAAGGCGGTCAAGAAACAAACTGAGAACAACAGCGTCACCTGCCGTTCCATGTATCCTGGATGTTGCGGACCATCAGTTCGGTCGTAGTTCAAGAAAATGGTGACGATGAAACCAAGCTTCAGAGTATTCACAATGAGATAGCTGTCCATCTTGTTCACGGTGAGAGCTGCAAGGTCCCGGATGTCCTCACGAAACAAGCTGTAACGGCTCACGGCCATATTTTGCCTTTGGAACTCGCAAGCTTGTTGCACTTGCCAGTCCCATTGCCAGTTCTCCCGGTTGTAAGACCACAACGAGTGGGCAAAGCCGGTGAAAAGAGCTGCTTCAGCAACCGGCATGGCGGCAAAATGTCTTTCAAAGTTGAAATAAGTGATAGCAAGTAATTTAAGGGTAAAGGATCTGGCGTGTCGCTTTACTATCATGACTTTTTTCAGCCAGTGGGGTTGATTATATTCATTTCATTCAGTATGCAGTGTTTCAAGTGTTGGATTGTTCTTATGTTTGCTTTTAGAGTCCTGGAAGCTGCATTTGAGAGAACACCTCTCGTCCAGCAGGTGTTGTTGTAGAGTTGTGCTTCTGCAACAATATATATATATGTGTGTGTGTGAATCAAAGACCCCCAAAAAAACACATGTAACCCTTTTCCTATTGGATATGGCCATGAATTTAGTCCAGACATAAGGCATATCCCGATTCCAATGGAGTATCATTATAATTTTCCCCATAGCCATCCCCTACCGGGTAGCAAACCTTGGGAATCAAATGACGTGTTGTTGTTATATGTTTTTCCTCACATACCCTCTGGTAATTTAACATGGCTATTGAAAATGGCCATTTATAGTGGATTTTCCCATAAAAAAATTGTGATTTTCCATAGTTATGTTAGTTTACCAGAGGGTACCCTGAACATCCATAATCCATTCAACATCCAATCATAGCCCCAGCCCTGCTGCGACAATGTGAGGCTTCGACTGCGACTCGGCGGGATTCTGGTTGAGCAACAACTGGGTAGGAAAAGAGTGGTCAAAGATCATCGATGGGTCCACCATGGGGTTGGTATCTACCTAATCTAATCCTATCCAATCTTCAATCAAACAAACAAATCAACCAACCAACCAATCAATCAAGCAGTCAGTCGATCAACAAACAAACCAACTAACCAATCAATCAAATCAAATTCAATTAAATCAATCAATGAAATCGAATCAATCACATCAATCAAATCAAATCAAATCAAATCAATCAATGAAATCGAATCAATCACATCAATCAAATCAAATCAATCAAATCAGGTCAAATCAATAAAATCAATCCAATCAATCCAATCAGTCAATCAATCAACCACGGCATCTATCAATCTAAATATACTATGCATGTACCGATGATCAAATGATCCATCCATCATAAGTCAATATGGTTTATCGTGCCTTCTCCGTGGTCCGGCTGGGCGGATCAGGCAGCGCCCCCGGATCAAACCTCGGCCGGATGCCATTGATGGTGTGGTACCAGTTACCCTCCAGGAAACGTTTCATAATGTTTCATAGTTGGACCCTGGCAAATAGGGATTGGGAAGAATGGTTTGCACCAAAAAGTCATGATTTTCGATGATTTTCAGGGTCAAATTGTTCATTTACCAAGAAGGGTATGACTCATAACATGTTTAATGAGGCCATCCTGAGGTGCTGGCTCCAGTTTGGCCTTGTCAAGGACCTCACGAAGCCTTAACCAAGAACTCGGTGATTCAATGTGGAGATATATCTGGAGTTAGTTGATGGGCTTTTTAGATGTTTTTATGTACCTCTATGGGGTCATGGGTTATCACCAACTAAAGATGATAGTGTATGATATGGCGATAATTGAATTTGAATATATTGACTATGGTTGATTTCCCGAGTCGGATTATAGTGAAACAAGGCAGAGCCAGAGTTGCTAAATGGGATGCACGTCTACATAGGATAGACATCTATGTTTCGGAGATGATGTTAAATCTGACGTCTTCACTTAGATTGCGACACTGCAAACGGATGTACTTGCCCATCTGGGAGCTTCTGGCAAAGAATTGGGAGGCAAAAAGAGTTCTTGCAGCAACATACTCAACGGATCTCAACGGATCATGGCCATCTTCATAGTTCTCGCCTCCAGTAGCTTCAGTGCGCCCTCCAAGAGTTCCAAACCCCACGATTCCTGAACCAATGTGACCAGACATACGATGCAGTGGCAGTGCCACACTTCATTCAGCGCTCCTCCACGTTTCCAAGCAAGTTCTCCACCATTCTCATCCAATCTTTGAAACGCCTTGGGCCAGCAGGGCAACGCGATAGCAGGGAATGCCTGCACCATCCTGCAACCACTTCGAAATAAGGCTCGGTGCCAGCCGGCTCGACACCAACCATAGCCTCAACAGCCGGGTCACGACAGCAAGGGCTTAGAATTGCAGCCATGTTGCGGCTGGGGCCAAGCTGGCCAAGCTCCACACCGGTGTTGGGTGCAAATGCAGGGTACAGGGCAGCCAGCAGCAGAGAAATCACCTGTAGGGCCAGGTTGTGATCAGAGGCAAACGACTGCTTTCAGTGCACTTTCAAGATCTTTCAAGCACGTGACTCTAAAAAGGCGTAAACACTTTGATGACAAATGCCCTTGAGCGCAGATGAGCGCAGTTGTCCGAATTTGTGGACCTGCGTCAACTCTGGCACTGATTCAAAGCTTCCGCCGATGTCCGTGACCTTTTAGCGAGCAGGTCAACTGCCAGGGGCAAAGATCTTTCGAGGATATGGCCTCCCAACAGCCCAGTCTGTGTACAAACTTCGGAAAACTTAGGGCCTCGCTGTATCATTGACCTCAAACGGGGGCAGAATGTCATGGAGTGCTGCATGACACCGACAGATCTGTCCCAAGCTTGGGAGCTGGCAGCCTCAATGAAAATTCGGAGCTTGATCTTGTGGGACCTCAAATGCCCCATAAAACTGCCCTGGCACATGACGGCTTGCAGTGTGCAGCCTTCCGATGCTCAAAGGTTTGGGTCTGGCACCTTACCAAGTCGGCCAGTGCCCACGAGAGCACTTCAGTTCCTGGGAAAGTGCCATGATAGAGTTGCGGAGTTCTTGCTCTATCATATCTGGTTTGCCTCTCTACACCGTGAACATTCCACATTTAAAAAATACTGGTACAGTATGTCTGGGCATGTCTGCGGGAGGTGAAGCACGCAGGAAAGGGCTAGGCAGGAAAAAAGGTCGGGGGTGCTCAAATGATGTGATCCCCAATGATGGTGGTATGTAGGTCTGAGAGCCTACATTCCACTCGCACACTAAGCACGCATGCAGCAGGCCAGCAAAGCTCAGTGCTGCGCTGTCAGATTCAGTCGAATATGCCAGCATTGAAATCACCTGAGGCTAGACATGACTTGCTGTCTACAGCTTTGGACTTTCCCATTGAAATCTTTCAACTTGTCTGAGTCTTCATGCTCAGCTATTCCTCCGGACCTTATCACAACATAATTATCGCAAGATATCACAACCCATCCTTTCCGCATCTATGATCCTGAAGAACTAATGTAGGAGCCCCCCACATATGGGCTTCTCTTCCAAATGACGTGGTAAGCCCAACTTCCAATTTTTAGATGGCTTATTATAGACATTTATAACTGGTTATCTCGTTGATAAGCAACCCATTGAGATGGTAAACTTAGGGGAAATCTCTTGGTTTACCTCAGTGCCAGGCCAGTAGCCTGTTGAACTCGTCCCGGTCCTGCGCTGAAGGCAAGTACCAAACAACAGATCTGCTGCGCCGTAGCGGTAAAAACGTGAAACGTGCCATGGTCAATGCAAGAGATAAGTACCAGCACCCGCGCACACACACACACAGCCGCACGGATATGTGTATATATATATATGTAATATAATATAATACAATAACATACGATAACATAATACAATATAATTTAATATAATACAATATAATATAATATAATTAATATAATTTCTTCTATCCTGAAACATCTAACTTGAGGCCCCAGGGGGGTTGAACGAAAGCTAAGGTTCATACGAGCCTGGTAAACATGATGGGATTTTGACGGGATTTGGATATGCTGAATACAGATTGCCTAGAGACCTGGCAGGATTTGAGCCCGTGACCATCTGCTTCCAACACCGTCCCAAAATGCCCCCGGAGCTTGGCGGGCGTTCGAGTGAAAAATCACCGTGTTGAACTCAGACCTGCCCCTCCCCTTGCTGAAGCAAGAGTAACTCCAGCTAGCTACCGGGTCCGAGAAACACTTGCCAAGAAAACATGCAAAGCAATGCTTTTGCAGCGAATCCTCATCGGAAAGTTCGTGGAGGCCAAGGTGTTGCCATGCCACCTTGCGGTAGCAGCGCCAGGCCATGCATCTTCATGACATCGCAGGAGGTTTCCATTGGGGGTAGCCCAAAATGGATGGTTTATATTGTTTATACTGGAAAATCCGATTAAATCACATGGATAATTTGGAGGTACCACCAATTTGGGATATTTTTCAGGAGATCTCCACATGCACACTGACACAAGTCTCCCACCTGCCAGGCTTCCCGCGACTCCATCGCCTTTGTCAAATTCTCCGCGAAGTCCCTGGAGACCGACGCAGCCAAAGCTTCTGCAATTATTTGTCTTTGATATCTTTGATGCTACTTGTGCCATTCATGGGCTAATAGTTTTGAACTTTATATTATATATATATGTACACATATATAGAGATATGTATATAATTGTATATATATATATAATACACAAAATTATACACACACATGGTTGGTCTTGGAGGTGCCACATCTGCCGCTAGACATCGCCGCGGCCTGAAGTTTTCTCCATGGAGCTGACCAAACTGAAGCAAGGCCTTGCAACTTGCGCATGGTCTGGGTACCCTAACTTAAGCCAAGTGATCACCAAATGTATCAAGCTGCGACACAACTGAACCAACACTAGTTATTCAATGTTATTCAATAGCACGAGCATGTTCACTGACCAACGTGGAGAATTCCATTCCGATTGGTGGTTTCTGATGGTGGCCCCCTTGAAATAGACCAATTTTTTGCATCTCGGAAAAAAATAGCCTTGACATGCTGGAGCTCGCTGCTCCGGTCCTCATTGTCTGGACCTTGTGAAGGGTGACGAATGCGACGATTTTTCAACGTTTAATAATGTTTAATCATTTTTTGGAGCCACTTAAGTCACTTAAGTCACTTAAGTCACTTGAGGTGGAAAATGGTGAAGAAATTGAGATCACTTCCCCCTTGGATTTTGTGAGGCATTAAGCCATTCAGGGCCATTCTATCTCTTTGAGCTCTGATATACCTGGTCATGTGGATTCATGTTGCCACCTCTACCTTTTGCAAGGTGCCCTCACCAACACGCCAAGGAAGAGTGAACTTGACTGGACCTGTGCCAGGAGCTGCCTGGCCACGAGAATCTGTGGATGAGCCAACATAGGAATGGGACAGGCCACAATAGGCCAGTCAAACATCTGCTGTTGACGGAAAGTCAGAAGCCATCCCATGCCCATGATCTTTGGATATCTTTGGAATCCCTCCAGTCGCGCCCCTTTTTTTTGCACCATCCGCTGCAAGGCCTGGCTTTTTGCCCTGCGAGGTAGCCCTGCTCTTTCCATCATGCCGAGCTGAACCTCTGCCCGAGGTGACGTTGACCGTTGAGTTGACGCTTGATTTTCCAAAGGACCAACCATCCAGCCTCCCGCAGTAAGAAATTGATCTCAGGAAGCTCGAGGTCTGACAAACTTCGGGCCACCTGTCCAAAGTGGCTGCTGATATGACTCTGAGATGCTGAGCAAACACAGCGGGAGCAACAGTCAGAAATCAATGTCTTGCCACATCCTGTTCCGCAGTTGCCTTTAAGAGCGCATTCTCTTTGGCGGAGCTGTCTGCTGGAAGTTCGTATGCCACGTGCCTGCCAATGCGAAAGTCACTCATTGTTGCAAGTATGTTATATATCTGGTGTTCTTTTGTCATTTTTATCTTCCACATCGGAAAATATCGGATGTAGCCCACTGGCAACATGCTCCCCCAAGTGAACAAAGCACAAGCACCTACAGTAATTCAGTACTTTAAAGAAGGGACATCCAGTAAAGTAAATCAGTAAATCCATTCCCAAGCACTTCACAGTTCATTTGTCATGGTTTCATATCACCTTTTATTGCCCGTCTGTCCACAATTATTAGCTTTCTGAATCTTTCTGAAACGGTTGGGATGATTCAGACATTGCGGCCCTCCTCACCAACAGGGACACCTGTTTTCCATCTCTATTTTCTGCACCCCAAATTTTCCAACTAAGAACATCTCATCATTGGATGATTCGGCTAGGAACATTTATAGAGGAGCATATTTTCCTATTAAACCATATATTTATAGATATTTATCGAGGATTTGCCGACTTTCATCATGGAACATCTACAGATATCTACAGGAAACCATGGCATTTTCCGACCAGGTTTCACCAGGTTTCATCCTGTCCTTGCCAGCGCCGCGAAGGCTGTCACACACTCAGGTGGTGCTGGGCCTGGAAACAGGGCTCTTGAAGCCCTGCCAAGTGTCGTGGTAAACTGTGGCAAAACTAACATAGCTATGGAAAATCACCATGTTTAATTGGAAAATCCACTATAAATGGTGGCAAAACTACTCTTTTCATCTCTTTTCGAATGGTTTTCGGGGCTTGTGGCTTGATGATCATGCAGCATCATGCATGAATATGACTTATGGATGGATGGGTACGGACGGTTAATGAAGGTTAATGATACTTCTCGCGACAGAACCCTGGATGTTCATGATGACTATTCATGCCCGTCTATCACTTTTGACGATGGTCAGCATCTCAGACCTAGGAGACCGTAGTATCTGAATTGTTCTGTGTGATTCATTCAGTTCAACTAACTAGCCGCAAGTTTCATCTGCAGGTACCCAACTTTGGGCCAAATGGATTTAGATCATAGGTGATCATGAGGCAGCTGCCATCGAACTCCACCTTCTCGTCTTGCCTCCATAGGAGCAAACTTTGCAGAATCAAATGGCAAAGTGGCTTTGTCTATATTCGTCTATGTAATATATATATATATATACACATATGTATATATATATTTAATTATATTTGTATACACATATGTATAAATAGTATTAAATAATTGGGGACACCCCACATCAACTTTTGATGCAGGAAACGGTCAACTGGGACTTTTGGAGTACAAAGAGACTCTACCTTTGGTGAATGCGACAGGCAAGCCTGGCCACCTCAGATTTCTCATCGGCATCAGGTTGAGGGGACCTCAACTCAGTGATATCATCGCTGTTTCTGCAGCAAAATTCCTGACATTTGTATTCCATTGACCTTAATGTGGTGAACCCAATGTCAAACCATTCCCAATATTGCCACAAATGAGTGGTATATTATAAAGATTTATAAAGCCCATTACCAAATGGTAGTTTGGTACTGGTAGTTTTCTATTGGGTTTACCGCATTCAACTCTCTCCAAGATTCTCCAAGTCCTGGACTCGCCCTGGAGATCTTCCAATGGAGTGGTCGGCACTTGCAGCAAGCTGGGCCGCCGGGGCACCGCATTCTCCGGTGGCGCTTGGTCCAAGTGGCTGATCTCTGGGATATCCGGCACACCTGGCACCACGGCAGAGCTGGCAGTTGAAAGAAACATTCAGAAAACATGTGGAACGTGGATTGAAGATTCATAATATTTCATAATGTATATGTGTCAAATCATATAAACTATAAATCATACTTGATCATGTTCGATTATGTCACAATGAGCCTCCAACAGGCAGGCCAATGGCAGAAGTTGCTGGGGCACGTACGGTCTTCGTTTTCGTTCAAGGTAGGATCGTCTGGCTCTATCAGCTTTCCTGACCAGGCACCCTGAATCAAAAAAAATGTCTATCCAACGTCTTCCAACATCTTCCAACAAGTCTGCGCTCAAAACATTCAAAAACCTGCCTGCGATCTCTGGAGCTTCTGCTGCCTCAGTGCTCTCAGGCACCTCAGCCTCGGGTGCCTGTCTTTTTGGCGGGCGACCACGTTTCTTCGGCACCTGCCGACTTCACACCCTACATATCCTCAAGGCAAAATGGAAGTGAACAAATGGCGAAGTGAACAAATGGCCAAGTGAACAAATATGAACAAATGGCAAGCACATAACGACTATAACTAAAGGTTAAGGCAAAGCATTTTGCGCGCACCTTCTGATCACCATCCTGATTTGTGTCGGCGCCTCAGATTACAGTGGGAAGACATGAGCTTGTGCAAATACATCGGATTTCTCTAATGTGGGCTATTTTTCGGCTGCACCAGTTCCCGTTGTCCAATATTAAAAAGACATATCAAGCATTCCCAGGCATTCTCGAAATTTATCTACATCAGCATAAGGGGTATTACGGTATTAGAGAACAATCTGTGATTTCTCGGCATCGGATTGTAGTTTCCAGGCCTTTGGGTGGGCGTGGTTCTTGCGCCTTGGCTGCGGCCTTTGCTGCGGCCTTCGCGGCGTCCTTCACTACCTGGTTCGAGACCGGGCAAACTTGTGACTATTGTGACTGTACCATCCAGAGCTTCAGCCCAAGAGAGTACATTACTACAGGCTCGTACTGGGTTGCAATGGGTTACAATCATTCAACACTGACATCTGAAAACGATCATTGTTGTAGCCCGACAGTGGAATCTTGAGTGGGCACAGAGTCCATGAGTTTTATTTCCGGGTTATTCGTTCTCATTTTTGATATATGACTGGACCGTGCATGCATACGATACAGTGGCATATGAACTGTTTATAGATCATGCATTGTAACATGCTATAAGTACAATTAACTATAGTATTAAATATTTTTAATATTATAATTTGTCTTGAATCAATGGACACGGCCCAAGCGTCATGAATAATTTCTCGATGGTAAGGCCTGCTTCGCAGTTCGCTCTGCTCTGAGTTTCTCATTCTTCTTGACCTTCTTCCTCTTCTCTTTTGCTCGTATGCGGGCCTTGGAAGTTTCGCTTGCTAAACTGGACTCCGGCAACCCGGAGAAGCTGCAGGCAGAGAGGCTCAGCACAGCTATACCAACTTGGGAGTTCGATGATCTGAGATTGAACACACAAACAGATCATACAGGACCACACACTAGAGCACACAGTGTCACAATGTGTCACACATTAATTATCATTATTATCAACGATACACGCCTTATCACGCCATTTTCATCCCTTTTCCGCAACATCAGGCCGGAAGCATCCGCAAGAAAAGCAGGTAAGTCATCCAGTTGAAGATTGAGTATATCCAAAGATTCTCGAACTGCTGATTGCTCCCATGAGGATTCGATTGAAGTAGCTGCTCGGAGGAGCACGCCGGACAACTCTTGCTCCAGTGCTCCAATGCCAGAGCTTCTGAGCGAATGCTGCTCGAAGCTGTCTCGGGGCAACGTAGAAACTGATGCTTGGGGCGTGTCTGGTTCGACAGGTTCGATATCGGCCAGTGAAGCTAATGATTTGCGGCCATAAACCACTGCAGAGTTGGAGCTGATGGATCCTGCAGCTTGGGATTTCTCTGCCTCCATCTGCTCACCCGCTGCTCGAGCTTTCAGCAATTGCATCTTGGCCTCCGCATGGTGCAACTCCCGGTCTCTTTGGACCAGCTCTGCTTTCAGCTCCTCTTTCACCTTCGCGTGCTTTGTGCGGGCCCCACTGGCTGCCGCCTGTTTAGCCTCCAGGAGTTTAGAAGATCTTTCTTCCAGGCGACGGCTCTCGGAGACTTCGCTCCGCAAGTTCTTGATGGCGGCATCTTTTCGCGCAGACTCTCGCCGAATCTGCGCCAAGGATCGGGACAAGTCCTCTTCCTGTCGCGCGTCTTCAAGGCGCTGACGAGAAACTTCCTGCAGATCCGTGTCCCAATTCAGCAAGACCCAAGCATTCGATACCCCCATCGAAGGATATCATCCCAACAACATCCAAAAACCATCTATAATTAGACTCTTAGAGGTTCTATCATCTCAACAAAATCCAAAAGAATGTCTCTCCCGTCTCCCTCTCTCTCTCTCTGTCTGTCTCTCTTGGTACATAATATAATGGGAGGTGATCAAGCAACTGGGACACTGACACTTGGCAACACCCGTCCTTATATCTCTTTTGCAGCGTAGCTACAAGGGCCTTCTTACGGTCAGCATCGTCACGGCTGACAGCCAGTCGTTGCTTGGCATCTCGTATGCGTTCACGCAGATCAGAAGCCTCAGCTGTTTCAAGGTGGATGGCTCATGTTTGGTTTACCCCTTGGGTATCCAACATGGCCAGCTGGGAAATGGAAATCCATGGAAATCCCGTATCAATGGAGGCTTGACTGGGAAAATCGGGTGTAAATATGTATTTTCCAGCAAGCCATGTTTGATTACCGGAGGGGTCCCGAGGGTAGGTGTATTTTCCTAGAGTTTGATCGAGCTATTGCAAAATTCAAGCAGTTGGGAGAGGCTCTGCCAGGCTAAAATCGATGATGCTCCTGAAGACCACAAACGAGAATTCTTCTGCTCCTTGTTGGGTTTACAATGTTTTACATGTGCTGTGATTCGTGCTGCTGCACGTCAATTTGAACCCTTGCTTAATGATCTTACAATATCTTACAATGATTTGAAGTAAGGATCCGCTTTCTTTGAAGCGTCAATCTGCTCAGTGAGCTGGGACTCCTGCTTCTCTTGCTGAGCCAATAGGCGTTCCAAATGTTTTCTCTTGGGATCAGAGCGCGCTGCTCTGTCGGCTCTGTGTTCTCGCTGCACTGCATCAGAGATCTTTTCCGCCTTATCTCCTGTTTTTGCTTCCCGCGTCGCCTGCAAGCGATCGATTTCTTGAGCCAAAGCAGCTACATGACCTCTGGCGGAATTAACTTCTTGAAGCAATGCATCTTTCCTGATCTCATCTGCCTGATGCCTGGCCTCAGCCTCATTGCGCTGCAGGCTGTCCCTGCGCTTTGCTGCTTCCAACTCTGACTCCAGTTCTCCAAGTTCCTTCTGCAGCTGTGCCTTTCGAGTTGTCCAGGCCTCGTTCTTCGCAGTTAACGACACATCCAGGGGCTCCACAACTTCCACAACTTCACTCTCGGAATGAAGCTCGGAGAGCTGCATCTGTCGTAACTTGCGATGCCATTCCTCTCGTTCTTGCCTGTAGCGTCGGTCCTGTGTATGAAGCTTGGCTTCAGCTCGTTGCAATTTCAACTCTAGCTGGCGACTGGTACATCTCAGTTCTTCTACTAGGAGTCCTTCAGTTTTGGCTTCATTGAGCTGCGTATCCCTTTCCGTTGAGATTTGTTGGCATACCGACCTACCAGTTTGTAGTTGGCTGGACAATGTCTCCAATTCCTCCTGGCAGCCATCCAAGCTGGCTTCTGCGTTGCGGATCTCGCAAGCAGCTGAGGAGGGAAGCATCAGTTGCTGGACGTGCTCTTGCAGCTCCATACTCATCTCCTCAGATCTATCTGACTGCCTTTTGACTTCCGCATGTTCAGCACAAGCTTCATCAAACTCCAGTTGCAGCTGTTGATTGCAGACAGCCCTTTTGTTCAGTTCCTCCTGAACATTGGTAAGGCTGGTGCGCAACTTCGTCAACCCCTGTTCAACCGAAGGGCTTCCGGCCAAAAACGTCTCAGACATTGACTGCAAACGTCGAGCTGTGAGAGCTACTGTGTCAGCTTCTGTGGTTTTGGCTCTCGCTAAATCAGTCGAGCGCATGGCCATGAGGCTTTCTTGTTGGGCGGTGGCTTCAACGACCTCCTGTGCTGATGCCAACTGTCGCATCTCAAACTCTTTGGCCCTCTCCTCTTCGGCTTTTCCTGCCCAGCTCCGGTGTTGCTTGACATTGACGATTCAGATCGATTCAAACAACACATCGGCAAACTTCGATTTGCATGGGATTTTTTGATGGGCCCATCCAAATGAATCTACATAATGCAAACCATGCCTGTGACAATCAATAAAACAGCTAGGAAATTCTTCAGCGCCCTGCAAATCCTGGAAAAGATTCAATCTCCGGACAGGGAGGCACCTTGCCAAAACATCGACTGCTGCAACTCCTCAAAGTGTTTCTGCTGCAGACTCAGAAACTCGGAATGCTCTGCTTCTGACAACCGTGCTTGAACTGCCAGGGCTTTAGCCTCCTCAGGCAATTCAACATCAGGCAGCAAAACTATACCGTGGTCCATGCCATTTCATAGCAGCCTGCCTATCTCAAATACCATCATACCTTTTCTATCCTTTTCTGGGGGATATGTGATGTACAATGCAACTTTAACTGGGTTCCAGCTCCTTTGCTCTAATATAAAATAATATACAGTAGCTTCATCATGATAAGGTTGTCGTCTGTGCATGACTTGTGAATGCAAGACCTGTGCCTGGTCCCATGGCCCATGGCCTTTCACTGGGAAACGGATGGAAAACGGGGACAAAAATTGCGGTTCCTGGGGGTTGCTGGGCCAATTTACCATCATATTTCCAGAGCGCAAAACTTCTTGTTATTACTATTATTATTGTTATTAATATTTATATCATTTATTGTTATCATGATTGTAATTAGAATTCTTGGTACTATTGCTACGAGTAATAAGCAATAATCAAATATAATCAGTACTTTCTCGCTCTCTCTCTCTGTTTTATGTGTTATTATTGTCATTTATTGTCACTATCATCATCATTACTGTCGTTATCATCGTGCCACTAGTTTTCTTGTCTATGGAGGGGGACATTCCTTGTAGGGACACTCCTAGAACATTCGTTTTCATTAATTTTCATTCCACATAATTCAATTTCAATCCAAATATATAATTCCATTTTATTCCATATACGTTTTTTTCATTTCAAACTACTTTTTGGATTTTTGGATCATTTTCAAGATTTTTTGAAAAAATATGATTTCTGAGTTTTTTTCCCTGATTTTTCGCTTCTTTTTTCAATAGATTTTCTTCATTTTTTTTAGATATTTGCTTGTTTTTTTTGTTTTTTTTGGAACTGTTTGGAACGTTTTTGAATCTTCTGGATTTTTGTGGGGCTTTTATGCTTTTCCTTATTTTTTTTACATTTCTTCCAGATTTTTTTGAGAAACGGTTGGGTTGATTTTTCGTTTTTTAATTGGTGGATTCATTTTTTACAAATGCTTTTTTTATTTTTGGGAATGTGTGTGTGTGTGTTTTTAGCTTTTTTTTTTTTGGGGGGGGGGAAAGGATAGCAACTTCTAGGAGTAGCCCTGTTAGGACGAGCCCAGGGCTCTTCAATGATATCTACTTCGGTGTTTTAAATAAATCATCACATAAATAAAATATATAAATAAAATAACCAATCAAACAACATAAATAACATAAATACATACATAACTTCATAAATAAACAAATGCATAAATAAATAAAAACATCTGAATAAATACATAGACACTGTATATATATATATTATATCACATTCATATCCTTTGGTTAACCACCTGCTTGGAAAAGAACATCTATGGTTCTTCCTCCTATCCAGTAGGGAAAGGCTGGAAAAGGTCCTGTCCTGCTTCGCAACTTCCTCTTGCTGCAGTTGCAGCATCTTCGCCTCGGTTTCCTCTTGTTGGCGGCGCTGCAAGCTGGATGCTTCCCGCACATCCTGTAGCTCCTGCCTTGGTTTGGGGATGGCTGGAACTACCATTGACTCCCTATACTTTTGGTGGAAACGTGGAAACGTGTGGGCACATGTGGACACAATGATAATAAATTCAATATTGATTGGGATTTGCGGGGCCCAATTTACGAATCTGTGGGCCCGCAGCCCATGGAACCGGCATCTTAATAACCAAAGCCTGCTTGAAACTGGCATGGGGTTGCCACTCATTTACCATCAATCCCATCATTTCCCCATGGGATTGCCTTTCAGCCGTAAGGATTTCGCCAAGGCGCTCTTGCAATTGTTTCTTGAGCTGCAGATCATGGATCTCCTTCAGAACGGCCCTGTAGCCCCGGTGCAGGTCATGCTGTGCTTGGAAAACGGCCTCGACGCGCTGAAGGACGGCGCCAGACCTGACAAAGCTGTGCTAAGTTTAATCATGTGCCAATGAATTGCTAATGTACTTGCGTGCTATAACTCCGTAAACTGTTTTGTGATTTCTGACTCTGTGACCAGTTTCAATGTACTTCTGAACAATGGTTGGCATCATCGAGTACAGTAAACTAGGCATGTCATGAAGTAGACTAGGCATGTCATGCACTTTCAAATCTTAAGTTGCAAAAAAGCTCGTGTTTCCAATTTCGATCGGATGGAATGAACACCTGCCTCTGAGAACCGGTAGAAACATCGCCACCACGCAATGCAAGGGTCTCAGCATCAAACTGTGAAACCAAAAAACTGCCTTCGCTTTCACTGATGATACTTGGCCCATTGCCTGAAAGATGCAGCTCCGAAAACTCTCTTTGTTGCATGAGTCCTGCTTGCACCTCTTCACACCATTCTTTGCTACTGGCCAACTCTTGCAGAACTAGATTGCCTTCTGATTGTCTTGTGCTCCTGTCTGCTTCCATGCACATGTGCTCCACCCTTTCAGCCATAGAGGTTACAGCACCGCAAACTTGCTCCAGATCAAGGGGCGGAGTCCGGCTTGGAGCTTCTGTCTGGCCCGCCGCATCGGCCGGATCTGCCGGGTTCCGATCGGCTTTCAGACCGTCACAGCGGTCTCTTGCGGCGTTCAGTTCCTTTCTTACATGACGCAGCTGAGACTTCAGTTCTAACACATGCTGGCGGCTGTAGAACGGATCACCATTGTGTGCTGGAATGCCACGGCCAGCAACATAGGAGGTCTGTAAATTCTCATAGTGAGATGATAGTATCGCGATTCGATCTTCTGCTCTTTGGTTCATGGATGCCAATTCTTCGACTTCAGTCTCAAGTCCACGTTCACGAACTTCAGCGCAAGCTGTGGTTTGCCAACTCTCCGAATCCCGGAGCAATATCGTACAGGTCTCAAACAGTTTCTTCCGCCACACATCCATCTGCTGAGCTGTTTCGGTTTTTGCTTTCTTCTCAGCAACTTCAAGTTGTTCAGCAATAGTTGCCTCAAAAGTTTGTGATTTCAGCTCACACTTTTCACATTCAGCCATCCCTTGATGGAATTCCAAGGTCAAAGCTGCAACCTGTGCTTCCAGCTGGTCCTGACTGAGACTATACGCTTTGGATGGTGCACTCAGTGCACTCCCACCTTGTTCTGCTGGCAATGGCATTGCCATGGGCAGGGAGGGCACCAAAGTGTGTGCCAAACTTTTCCAGGTATGTTCTGTCATCTCGTTTTTTACGGCCAGCCACTGTGCTCGTGCGATGGCTCCTAGGACGGCTGCAAGGACTTGCTGTGTGGCAGGACTTTCCTTGCTGGTTTCATCCAACAATGTTCGGAGGACAGCCGATGATTCACCAACTTCATCAGTTTTTAGCTCTTCTGCGAGGAGCTTCTGCTGCCGGGTCCGGAGACTGGACAATGCTTTGCTGACTTGCTGCTTTCTATCTGAAAGAATTTCATTCTGAAGCTTCAATTGCCTGAGCTGCCCCTGGGTGTCGGCAATGTCGTGCAAAACGCTGGTCCGTTGGGATGCTGTTTGCCGCAATTCACACCTGGCCGCCGAACTTTTGGATTCATTCAAGACCTCTTGTGCACGCAGGTCCACTGATTGCAATTCTTCCAATATTTCAGGCACTGGATGCCGATGAAGGGCCTCCTCTATCGCCATCTCTGCGCAACGAAGTTGCAGATTCAGGTCGTTGACTGAACCCAGTAGCAGCATCACTTGGCCAACGAGCTCTGCTACGCCTTGCTTCCAGAAGCCTTGTTGTGGATCTTCGTGTTCTGCTTGTCGGGCTTGTCGCTGCATGGACTCCGCAACCTCCCGCAAAGCCTGCCTCAGGTCGTCCGCTTCTTGCTGACATTCCACAGATTCTACAACTTGACCCTGTTCGTCCATCTCGCTTGTTTGAATGGCATGCATCTCCTTTTTGCATGTGCTCTGCATCTTCCTGATGCTGGGTTCCAAGGAAACACTGACTTGTGGCAAAAAAACGGCTGCTGCTTGGCTCCGTTGTTCTGCTTCATGCAGCTGGGTCATGGCCACTTTTGTGGCAAATCGCTGTTGTTCCAAGTCATGCTCCAGTGAACAACGCTCCGCCCGCAACTGTTCAAATCTCAATGCTTCTCGAAGCCCTTGATGTGGAGACTGTGATCCTGGCTTGCCTGCACAGCTCATCACGCAGCAATACCAAGATTGAAGTTGACCACGGTACTCCGCTGTATGGGAAATATATCAAAACATATCATGGCATGAGCTGTATCCACATGCATCATCATGTATCCATGCTAGTCTTGCAGTTCCTCTTGCGGTTGATTGGGGCCTGCATGACTTATGAATTCAACACAGCCCCGCAAGCTGATATGTTCAGGCCTGAAGCAAGGAGAAGCAGCCCATGTTCTTCTTGCAAGAGCTCGTCCTGGGGAACGGCCCGGAGAAAAGCGACAAGGAGCCAAGGAGCCTCCAAGATCCGGCAACTTGATGATATTTGACGTCAAAATTGGAAACCATCGAGTATCCCACTTCCAACTTTATACACTTTTGGGGGCCCGTGGCTGCGATCCGTCCTTGAGCCAACTTACATCTCCCAAGTCTCCCGTTTCTGGATGTGCCGGCAGCGCAGGCTTTGCAGTTGACTGTAGATTTGCCTTGTCACTGCTACGCTCGCGGCTTCCCACGCTTTGAGATCTTTGAGCAACAATTTTCCGCGGTTTTCTGCCATTCGTTGAGCCCTTCATGGCTTCAGATGGCCGGGCTCTGTGAGCTGGCAGTTGGGACTTTTGGAGCGCCTCCTGAAACTCGGCAACCTGAGGCAGGCAATAGATAGCAATAGGCAATTGCACTACATGGAGGATGCTTCAACATGGTTCAACTCTGCGGTCCACTAAGCCACCACAAGTACTTACATCCCAAACATTTCCAAAACCTTGGGCAGACACACTTGCACAACTGGATGGCAACGAACACTTAGGACTTAGGCCCTGGCTTTTTGAGGTGCTTGGACATGTGCTGTCACCGCTGTAGCCGCCATGGATGCAGCAAGTTCGTTGGTCAAAAAGTTGACCTTCTGCTTCGCATCGTCGCTCTCTGCCTTGAGAGAAACAACTTCTTCCTCAGCTCGCCAGGCACGGCGTTCAGCCTGTTCTGCCATCTCTGCCAATGCTTCGCAATCGGATTCGGTGAAATCATGGATTTCATGTACGTTCGCACTCTGCAGAGTCGCCAGTTCACCCTTGGTCGCCTCAATCTGGGTCTGGATGGCCAAAGCTGCACGGACACCTGCCTGTTGTGCCAGTTCTTCGTAGTGACCCACTTCTATTTCAGCCTTGGAAAGCTCTTGCTCCAAACGTTCGATGACAGCATCCTTGACCTCCAGAATGGCCAATGCTTTGGCATTCTGAGTGCGTCCCCAGTCCTCTTGCATCTCAACCAGTGCTTTGCAGTAATCTCTTGGTCTCTCCACTGGTGTCTGGATAGCAGGTTGCAAGTTCGGCCACTAGCTTTCTTGTGTGGCGGGATGGAATTCTGTGGTAGGTCCATGCTCACCACCGATGCCACGGCTTGAACGACATGATCATAAACTACTGTCAAACTTTGAACGTTCTTGGGGATCTTGCTTGCTGATGATCTGCTGATGTTTTCCTTTTTGGCATCTCACGGCTGTCAGGAGGGATGCAATGGATGCCGAATGTGTCACAAAATGGAATCGTATTTGCCAAGGTGGTTTCATGCTACTTGTCCCAACTGTTTGGACAGAAACTGAGATTACCAAAGAGTACTTGACGCATTTGTCCTGCAGTCCTTTAGCCCTGAAAGCTGGATGGGCCGATAAATCCAGCCAGTCAAATCTTCCATGCGTTCAAAGTGGGCATCCTGAAATCCGCAGGCGTCACGTGATGCGAAACCATTAAAATACACTTAAAATAGATGTTTCTCGCATGTACCAACCATTGGCCAACCATTGACCAACCATTTCATCTGTTTCCACATGTGGCCGTGTCCTGGGTCCAAGGACTCTCCTAGCCTCTGCTCGCTCGGCCGCAGTCCTCGGCTCAGGATGGCGCTGGAAATTGGGGTGGGTCGATGGTAAATGGGTGGTGAATGGGTCAGTATTCTTGGTGAACAACAGGGTGCCAGGGTTTTGACATGTGAAATGCAAAACCCTGATGTGCACCGCCTAGATTTCTGAATCTTCTCCGCGTCATCATCGACCTGCCCAAAATTGCCCGATGAAAGGAGGATCCCAAGTGTAACCGAACACAACAAAAAATGTCAGCCTCCATGTCTAAAGCGGAATTGCACGGGCATCGTTCGATGGTGAAACAAATCGTAGTGAACAATTTTTTGTTAAACAAACCTGATGCGGTGGATTTCAGCGTTTCGTGCTCGCAGGACAGGAACATTTTCCATTTTTTCCTGGAGGCGCGGTAAGTGCTGCAATGTCTCGGCTAACTAATTCCTAATTCTTGAGCCATTGCCATGGCAATGCGACACTGGAAACCCAGCAGCCAAGATCTCAAGTTTTGCTTCACACCTGCATGCAACACGGATGGGTGCCGACAGAACTTATAAAAGGGTGACCCCAAAAGAGGAAAAACCAGGAGGAGGATGAAGGAGGGGGAAGGACATGATTTATGAGAGGCAAATTCACCCAATTGCATACCCAAAAATTAACACGTCAACCACAACCAACTGTCAACCGCTGCTTGCAATTGGAATGATGCGACTGATGGACTTGGAAAATATACACCAGCACACACACAAACTCACCAACCCACAGTTGCGGTATAGTCGCAAACAAATGTCCTAATACGCGCAAACATGTCATGCGTGCAAACTGCAAACAAATTTGCAGTGTGGCCTGATTGATCTGATTGTTGAGGTTTAATTTAATGTGTGTATGCCAAAATTTATGTTTGCATTTTTTCCCAAACAGTGTTGGCCTAAGGGTTTGCGGATCCGGTGTTGGTTCCAGGATGGTTCTGATAGTTCCCACGATTTATGGTTTATGGGTCGGCATTTTCTATACCAACTGGGATGCCACCTGGGCAGAACATGAAATGGGTCGACATTTTCTATACCACCTGGGGGGCCACCTGATCGCAATAACCAAAATCATGGAATGTTATGAAGGCCGACGGGCGGTTTGCTATTTGTTTTGCTAACGTTTCCCTACCACCTTTACCCACCCACCAAACCAGTCCAACAAATTGTCCCATGACTCGTCCTATGATTGTCTCAGTGCCCACCAGACCGAACCTATATGACGCAGCACTGAGAACAAATCGGGAATTTCAAATTCACCCCGGCTGTTATTCCCAACAGCAAATCTGTTGATCTGTTGGGTTTCAATCTCTGGTGCCAGGGAGTGGTGTGACGAAAATGCACGCCCCGGACCTTGTTGGAAATGTGCTGGAACCTTGTTGGAACCTTCCCGGAACCTTGTTGGAACTTCCCAACACCGATTCCGTTGGGTTTCAATCTCTGAAGCGGGAAGTGGTGCCAGCAAAATACATGTTCCGGAAAACTGGAACACGGAGCCTCGCCGGGACCTTGCTGGAAAGTCATAGCTGGAACCTGGAAACTGATGAAACTTTGCTGGAACCTTGCTAGAACCTTGCTGGAGAATCGCTGAGGTCTTGCTGGTGGAACCTTGCTGGAACCTTCTTGGAACCTCGCTAGAACCCTGTTGCTTGAACCTCTGGCTGGAACATTTTGCTAGGAACCAATGCGGGTGTCGTTTTCTGATTCTTACATTGTTTCTTGTTTTGCTTAATGTGCCGGGTTGTGATGTTGGAAACCTGGCTGGAACTTTGCTGGAACAGGCTCGAACCGATTTGCAACCTTGGCGGAACGTATATGAAGACAATTTTTGGTTTTGTTTGGGCGCGTTTTTTCAAAAAAACTTGTGGTTGGCAACTACAGACAGCGAACCGTTGCTGAAACTGTGATGCTGGAATCCTTGCCCGAACCTTGCCCTCCAGGGTTCCAAGGTTGCAAGGTCACGGGGAAAAGTTCCAAGCTGGCACCAAGATCCTAAGGATACAGGTTTCCAAAGTGCGCAGGTTTATTCTAAATGAACGGGTTCCAAAATTTTAACGGTTCAGGCAATTTCAATGTTCCAAGGTTCCAAGATTCCAGGGTTTATCACGCCAGGCCTTTCATGGTTCCATGGTTCCAGGACGTTCCAAGAATTAATGACAAATGATACCCCTTGATTGTGCCCGAAGATGCTTTACGAAACATTTTGTCGAGAAAAAACTGTTATAAAAATTATAAAATGGTCTTCTGTCAGCCAACATCCAGATATTCCAGATAGCAAGTGGGAACCCTCTATGAAATGACCTCTCTTGATTCTAGCAGGAGTGCTGTGAAAAATAAAAATATGAAACACAATGACAAATCAAAATGAAATGATCGTGAGTAAGAACGATAATCGTATATAATCCTAATGTATACCAAAAATGCTAGAGATGAATGAAAGTTTGTATATAATTCTTTTTGTATCTGTCCATTGTCCACACACACGGATTGTGATGTGATGTAAAGATGTGTCTTTTACGGTATCCATATATCCCCTACCTACCTACCTACCTAGCTAGCCCCATCCATGCATCCATGCATGCATGCATGCATCCATCCACCCATCTACCCATCCACCCATCCACCCACCCATCCACCCATCCACCCATCCACCCATCCATGCATCCATGCATCCATGCATGCATGCATCCATGCATCCATGCATGATCCCCGACCCCAACTGGTTCAGGAGTAGGGGGGGTGGATCCTACATTTCTGATAATGTATGAACATAAGGGGGGGGTTAACCCCCTCACTTTTTGCCAAAAATGTATGGGAACTAGGGGG
>Ga0126342_10004709_pt1 | contig 23447 bp, 27 predicted proteins | sample Cyp1metagenome_FD_92528 | JGI IMG/M metagenome (GOLD analysis project Ga0126342, IMG submission 92528) | Coral microbial communities from Lord Howe Island, Old Settlement Bay, Australia - Cyphastrea 1 metagenome | ecosystem: Host-associated > Invertebrates > Cnidaria > Coral ...
GGATGTGAAGATGAGCAGATGTGAAGATGAGAGGATGTGAAGATGAGATGTGAAGATGAGAAGATGTTTTACAGACCCCCACTATTGGAAGAACCCTGCGCTCAGACGCTCTCGGGAAAAACGGCGTAAAACGTCATAAGACGTCATAAAACATCACAAAACCATACGATCTACAGGTGATATCCAATCATATCCATATGGCCCATAGGTGATCATCATGGCATCATGGCATCGCAGATTTCAGTGAGGTGATCCAAGGCGAGAGCCACAACTTTGTCCGTGCGGACGAGGCGAGTCGTCTTCCGATATATGATATGAGATGAGTAACCGACAAGATTAGTGGAAGACTGTAAAGGACTATAAAGTAGTAGATGTAGTAGGGAGTGGACTTGGGATGTTCAAATGTGTGTTAAAACCCTCACACCCGATAGGGGACCACCCACTTTGGCCATGTTCATTGAGAGCAGTAAGCAACTTTGTCCGCTACTCATATGCCTCTGCAGGTATTGGTACACGGGCATAGGGCATATTTTATGTGAAATTGATGTGTATGGATTGCTGGGCTAGAGACCTTGCAGACAGGTGGAAGAAGGATGGCGAATCTTTGATCCATTGCTTCAGAGCTGCAGACTCAGTACTGGACGGTTTCTAGCTCAGCAGCCTGTCAAATTTGCTGCCTGCGCGGCTCTTTTCTGCAACCCTCCCTTCGACCTTTGGAATAAAGCTATGCTGTGCATATTCCACACCTGTCTTATGATGTTTTATGTGTGTCTTTCCAGGGGCTGTCGTGCTTGTTAGTCTATGCAAATCGTATCCAGGTCTGGAGTCGCCAAGTGCCCCGCATCCATTTCCCTATGCCCGGCATCTCGGAACCTGGATGCCCTGTGGTGCCTGAGCGCTTGCTAGCACTGAATAGTGATGATAAGGATGCAACGGAAGAGAAATGAACTGTGTTACCACAACCCATGTGCATAACTGTTTACCTGGTGGGGGTGGGTGCTGCCCATACCTCAACATGATGAGCGATGATTAGCGTACCTGTTTTTTTCTACAGATTTTCTCGACGTTATCTTTTGGGTCCCCCTGGATCCAGTAGCGTCATTGCTCCTCGCAGGCCCAAGGAACCCGTGGACCTCCGGAAGCAGATGCGCTGATCAACAGCACAGGCTACAGGCACTTGGAGCAGCCGAGCTATGATGAGGGATGATGAGCTATTGTTTTCTTGGGCGGTATATAACTTAATTAAGGCTTCTTAAGGTGGCAAGGGAAATCAAAAATGTAAAGGTACAGGTCGGCATAGGTGGTAGTAGTTTGCTTGTTGAAATCAGAGATTTCTCGCACGTTGGAAGACTGGAAGTTGTGTATTCCAACATGCTGATGAGAGATCAGGACTGACAGGCAGCAGCATCTGCATCACTAACAGTAGCCACTCATCCCGAGGAGGAAGACTATACTGAGGGGACTGGTCCTTTTTTAGGATAGAATGGCATGAATTAAAATTAAAATCCCAACTTCGTGTTGATCCAGCGACGGCATTGCAAAACCTGTTCGTAAGGCGCTACACTGCCACTGGAGTGCTGGAGCCTAGTTTGAAACCAGCCTGGCGGATGAAAGGGCAAAGGGAGGCCTGCATTCCAGGGCAGCATTTGATATTCTCACCAGCTCCCGCCCCCTTTATGCAGTGCACGTTTGAGGTGCAAGGGCTGGCCCAAGATTTTCACTGAAGGGAGCTCCTTCACCCTGGTCCCACAAGGGGTCGCGTTACCCATCCAGTCGTAAACTATGGCAACATATGGCGACATATGGCAACGTATGGCAACATATGGCAACATATGGATCATATGGCAGCAAACTGAAGTGGCTCATTGGTCTCAGCCTCCTGCAAATCTTTAAGAAGTGACAGTTCGCTGGCTTTACAGGTTTCACACGCCGTTTTGCATTGGATGTTCTTGAGCAAGACAAAGGAGTTTGATGCTGACGTTTCCAACACGGAGTCAGAGAGAGATTATGAGAGATTGTGCTCAAGTTTTTTCTTCTTTGTGGCTGTGCTAGTGCAGACCAAAGCTAGTGCAACCCAATAGATCAATAGGAGTAGCACAGCAAGACATGCAGAAATGTGTGCGTGTGTCCCTAGCAGGATCAGTGGCATTGCTTTCACCCACACAGAGATGGTCACCGGCTACCGTTTCTGTTTTCAGGAAGGTGCGAATGCCTTCATCGCTTAAGCTCTTGGGAAAAAATGCGCATGGGAACTGGTCGCAGCATGTGGCAGCTAAATGTGGAGTTGGAAATGCGAGCGAGCAACCTATCTCAGCAGCAAGGACATGAATATTCTCAGCTTTTCTAAGGTGCGGAGTTCAAAAGCCTTGTTGGTTGATTATGGTTGATGATGGTTGATGATGATTTGGCGATATCTGGGTTTATCCAATATGTTGGGGATCATCAAGATCCATCATGCGAAATGCTATGAACCAACCAGTGCTCACAGATTCTTTCTGGATCAAATCAGGACAAAGAAAAGCCCAGGACCATGGCATCATGGCAGCGAGTGTTTTCAAAGAGACAAGTTCGTCCACTTGGTCATCTACGAAACCAGGGGCTTTCAAACATCAAAAAGCACTACAGCAGAACCATAAAGCAATCTAGTGTTTCTAGATATGTCAAGAAATGTCAAGTTCATTTAGTCAATCTGTGTTTGCAGCTGGATGAAATTCAACTGGCGCAGATGCAATGGTGAGGACCCGAAACGCGAGTAGGGCCCAACCAACTGGACTGCAGGCTACAAGTTTGGTAGCTTGGGATGTGGGAAGACATTTGGCCAAAGAGGTAGCAGCTGGCAGGACGGGAAGTAACTCAGCCATGCCAGAACACATGGGAACCTGTTGGTGCTTGTCCATAAAGGTTGGTTTTTGTTACCTCCAATGTTTTTGCAAGTTTCATGGGGAAATGATCATACTGTATCACATGCCATTGTTTTTTTAAAGATAAACCAAGCTTGGAGCTCATGTGCCCCTTCTTTCAAGGGTCGTTTCACCCTTGCCAGGATCTCCGCAAAAGTGGCCCAGGAAGAAATGCGGATTGAAGCACTGGGACGGAACGTGGCAAGGATTGCTGCCGTGCTGATCTTTCAATTAATTCCAGTGGCATGTCCAAATCACTTTGCTTCCGGGGATGTCTGCACACTTCTGTCCATCCTCAAGTCGGCGCCTGTCGCTGCCGATCTTCTTTTGGTCAACCAGGACCTTGCTGGCTTCTTCACCAGCATTGATCAAGACCGATTCATTGGAGCTTGGTTCATGCTCCTAGATTTCCTTCGACCCCACATGGATGTGTCAGACAACGAAGCATTCTCGGTCTATCCAGGAAAGACCAACAATCCAGGAGACATCATCAAAGGCCGTACCTTCCGTCGCCTGAACGCCACCAGAAAGATCATCATCAAGGATGTCCCGGACCTGCTCAGGTCAGCACTGAATATGCAGACATTCGCTCTTGGTCACCAATGTCTTCAACAGAGTCGTGGCAGCCCTATGGGCAGCCCACTGTCACCGGCACTCTGCCTCATGGTTGTCTCCATTAGCGAACAAATTTGGTCAATCAACTTCTAACAAATCCTTTCCAATCACAACTTGTTCGTTCGCCACATCCGATATGTGGACAACCGCCTCATGTTTGGGGATTCTCGCCTTCGAGGCCTCCCACCATATGAAGTGCTGCTTGATGAAGATTTCTACGGAGAACCCATCATCCTCGAAACCGAACCTGATCAAGAATTCCTCGGTTTCATGCTGGAGACAAAACCACTGGAGCTGATCTGTCAAGGTCCTTACCAACATCTCCCAAGTCTTATCTCCGTTCTCGGCTTCTCCACCCAAAGTCCTCTTGAGTGGATGTCGATCCCGCTGCCACATTGTTGTCAAAGGAGCATTTCCGGACTTCCGTGTTCAACAACAAAACTCGAGACGACCAGCGATTTTTGCTCATGCGTCTGAAGGTTCTGATGCTGAATCAAAATCTGAGAAGAGATGGTGTGGAGTTCCTCATTGGGAAAACCAGCCAGGGTATACAAATGAATTAATTGGTTGAGCCCTTGTCTCCTCTCCTTTGTGTTGCTTTTGTTGTGCGTTGTTCTCTCCTCTCCGTGTTGTGTTAGCCTGGCTCAAACCCGCTTTCCTGTTTTTCGTCACTGCGTGCTCTACTTTACCATGGATCACGCCCAAGGCCGGGAATTTCATCATCACCTGGCTCGGGCCAGAATGCACTTGAACTGCCTGGCGGGGCTTCTTCCCTTTTTCGAACGTAACCATCAATCGAATGGGATGACCCACCCAGCGAAAACTATCCTCGTTCTGGGCGTTCAAATCCAGCCCCACGAAATCTTCATACATTTGTTCCTTTTCCTGGCTCTTCCACAACACCGACAATGGCATCTCATGGGGGCGTTCCCACCCATATGGTATTGAACCCAGAACCGCACCTTCGGCCACTTAACATTACCAGCCGTCCACGCGATGATGAGGGCCACCCTCCCTTTGGGTTTACCGCACGAAATCCGACTTCAGCAGCCTGTCCTCCATCAATCCCTGTTCCAAGGCTACCAGCACCTGACTTCCCTCGTGCAACAACCTGAACAACAACGGCTGTCCCTGTTCGATCAAAACAAAGATCAAATCCTTCCGAAGATCCACAACCAAAGAAGAAACAGCGTACGGTCATCTCGTCGCATCAGTCGACCTTACGCCCTACCCTACTCCTCTACCAATCATTGAAGAAGTTCCTCCTGACGGCGTCAATTCAGAGGACTCAGGCGAAGAAGTGGTCTCCAGGGCCCCCTGAGTCCAGACCACGTCAGCAGCTGACGCTGGCCCTGTCACCACTTTGCCGATTGACAACCAAACCACCTCCAGGAACTTCAACTCCAACAGATCCTCCACCGAACCCCACCATTCGCCTCCTCCAACCGTCAGAATCCGACCGGGGCAATCCTCCTTCGTCTATCCGCCCTTGGACAGACATTGAAGACCAAGAACTGATCAATTTCAAGAATGACAGTAAATCACGCCCTTCATGGAAATCGATTGGCGCCAGATTATGACGTGATCCTCAGACGTGCAAAATTCGTTGGAACCTTCTGAAGCAAATGTCCGACCAGCATGGCACGGAGACGCCTCGACACGAACCAGAGGCAGAGGACTAAACGACAGCGTGTGAAAAAGACGTAGCTTCAGTTCTCTGATTCTTGATTCCTCTTTCTGCTTAGTTTGTTCGTTTCTCCTATCTGGTTCTTGACTTCTTTTCGGCTTAACCAATCTCAACTTTTCCACTTTACTTAGTCATTATGGCTCATCCATCTAGTTATGTACCTGTGGCCCCAGATCGCTCCCATTCCCGGGATGATCCGCCCATGTGGAGCCACCCAACTCCTGATCGACCCCGAAATCCACATCATCAAGAACCATGGCACTATACTCCACCACTACGCCATACTAGAAGAGTGCTGGTCATCATCAACCTAGAGCAGGTCCAACATCTCATGTTGGCGCGTCACAGTGATGCCATGCAAGCCACTACATGCAGTACATTACCTTCACTCGGCCGACTTGAACAGTATGCACTGTTCACATATAGCTCCTTGGTCAGTCCAGCTCAAACCCAATTCTCTCGGTTGACACTATGCTCTACTACATCAGTCAGCATATCAACAACACCTGGGGCTTCTACTTGGAACCTGCATCAATGGATCTTCGCTGGCAAGATCGTGCAGGAAACACCTTCGCTCTACGCAATCATCAGATCCTCATTGATCTGCTACTTAAACACCGTCCACACTGGACTGAAGGCCAAGAATTTGGGATCTTGAATGAAATTCGGGATTTGGACTCTCCAAATCAACCGATATCAACCGTACACTATGCGCATGAGTTACCACCAGGCACTTCCAAACCCAAACATGCTACCGTGACTCACTGCCGACAAAAGGAATGTCCTGCTGGATGCATTTTGTTCCTTCAAGCAGTCTTTCTCTCGTTCTCTCTCTATTTGCACTTTTAATGTTTCTTCTGGTCTTTTTGGCTTAAGTCTCGATCATGACTAAACGGGATTCCTCCTTTGCCGGCATTGATTCCCCCCGTGTCCCAATGAGCGTCCCACGACGTCATTTTGCCATTCGACTCCAACATGGAAGCGGCGCTGCTTCTTCGGAGACTGCTTCATCATCGACCAATGCAAGGGTGCCCTTGCCATCTGACATGAACCCTCCTCAACGACGACCTGATGAAACAGGAACGAATGTGGAAGCTCGTCACTTCGGCTATACGGCGATGATCCCTCCTGTTCCTTTACCACATGGATATACATCCGACCACCAAGGGGAAGCATATCCATTACAATCGGAAATGTCACAAAGTCATCGGGTGCTTCACACTCACATTTTCAAGGAGGTAATGTCGCCTCCCGAGTCAGGCCGTCCCAGTCGCCTAATGGTGACGGAGGTTGACCGCTATGGAGTTGAACGGAACCGTCAACCGGAATTCTTCTATATTCTTCTTCAATGGAATTGTTGGTCATGTGCGCTCCTATGATGGTGGAAACATCAATAGTTGACATCAAGCCCTCGGCTTGCCAATTACTGGCGTCGGTACTACAACATTCCCGAAGCACATGGTGAAGACACTTCTTGGACTTCCTCGTGGCAAAACTACCAGCGATCGTCTGACAATGCTGACAATGCGACTGGATCACATAAGGAACAGCCAGAATCTGACATGGATGATGTTACATCTGTCACTGCCGAGACAGGCAATGTGCCGATTCCAAGTCAGATCCACCGTCCGGGGCTCAAAACTTGTGGCACTGTGGAAAAAGCATTGCTCCAACCGGCTGATTCCAAGAGATGTAAGTTATAAGAGAAGTAAGTTCTAAGTTATTATAAGTTGTAAGAATTCATAAGACATGTTTCAATGATATGAGTTAGGGTTGTCCAAATCGCTTCTCATCACATACTTCATCATACTTCAGATTTCATGCCCATTAGGCCCATTAGTTCCCTCATGTTCGTTGTTTCGTTTTCACAAATCTGTGGCTGGCGGCGATCTCCAGAGTGGTGCCAGGGGTCAGGCCAATGGACATTGGGCGTTGTGGGCGGCCACCCTCCTGTCATGTCATGTGTCACTGAACATCACTGCATGAATTTTATGAACTTAACGATATGTGAAATGTTGATGTCAGGCAGGACAAGCTATTATTTCTATTGTGCAACGCTAATGCGATAAGTATGAGAATGGAGCGAAGCGTAAGGATGTCTATGCTATGGATGTGTTGATGTAACTTGGATTCAAGCGATCGAAGTTTCCAGATCACACGTTGGCTCTTTCTTACGCCAGGGGTCGAATCCTGACGGCATGGCAAGACTCATGAACGGCGAAAATGTTTGAGAGGAAACTGTTGAAATCAAATGAAGTTCGAAGTTGGATTTCTAACTAATTTAGAGTGGAAAATTGCCCACCGTTAAAGAGTGGTGCCGTGCCAAAAGTATTTGCAGCGCATGTTTCTGTCAAGTCAAAGCGCTTGAAGCATGTTGAAGCATCTTGAAGCTTGAAAAAGTTTGATCTGGAGACCAACGCACTACCAATGAACCGATCAAGGTAGGAGGTGTGCTTGAAGCTGCACAGCACCAGGGCCAGCACGAGTGAGGAATCCTCGCAAGTTGTGTTTGCTAAGCCTTTTGGTTCAAAATGCAGCACAGCTGCTTGTAGCAATGATACGAATGAAGCTCTTTGTGGCAGCGCTAGCTGCCACAGTGGCCAATGGAGCGAAATTTGTGAGCTCCCGCACTTCAAACGCTGGAGATTTCAAGATATTGGAAAAGCAGATACTTGATTCCAATTGATTCCAGTGATCAATGTAACTGAAGTCCGTGTGCTGCCCTGCATGGGAATCCATGTTCGGTGTCACTGTCAATCTGCCAATGTGTTTTTTTCCACAATGTAGCGGGCTTCTGGTGTCCCGCTGGTCTTAAGATTTTGAAATGACTATATATTAGCGCATGTTGCTCAAACATGTTGGGTATTTTGGTTGGTGGATGAGATCTACTTTCTTCGCAGATGTAGCAATGTTGAATATGTTGAATTTGACTGAGGAAATGCAAAGGAGAACCCTACACCAAGCACGAGGACAAGTATTGTGATGGATGGACTGGAATCACCCTGGAAGAGTGCCGAGCAAAATGTGCCAATGGCGAGGCAGAATCAGAGATGGTGACAGGTAGCACCTGGGTGTTCTCTACACATCTACACATTCTTCGTATTCAGAGAAAATGTGCAAAAAGAATTTTTTTCATGTTCTTTTTCCAAATCTTGTGATTCATGTTGTGCTTTTTGGGTGCTCTTCCAAGAGAAGCGTCAATGAAGCTATACACTGCTCTTGCAAGGTCGTTCAAGTCACTCCCACACGATTGTACTTTATTGTATTTGGCTCAGGGTTCCCGCCTTCAATCAGAAAATACTTAATCAGCAGATATCACCAGTGCCCACTGGCACTCATTCCCAGCTCTGACAGGACTCTCAGGAACCAGTCTTAGATCCAGGTCATTCGTACGGTGTTCAATGTCGTATTCACAATTAATTATTCAATTATATATTATATATTCGTTCGGATCACTGGCTTTTCGTTTGGTGACGTTCGGCATTTGTTTTGCGTTGGATAGCTTGGAGCCTTCCCAACTGTGTCTTCGTTTGCGTGTCGTCCTTAGGATTCCTTTCAAACGGTTGTGCTTTGGTTTCCCTATGTTTCCCTTGTGTATCACCGTAGTCCTTTCTTTGCTGTGCTGAGATCCCTGGGCTCGCCCCGCGGCTGTCAAGCTTCGTGCTTTCTGTTTTGGTTGCTATTCCTTTGTCCCCAGATTTTTTCATGAAGTACTTAAGGAAAATTGATGAAAATTGCACCTTTGTCTCTGGGCCATGTGAAATCCTTGAAATTGTAAGTGATCCATAAATCTTTTGACAAATTGCGCCTGTGTATTGCAGCACGGTAGAGCTACTAAGAAGCCAGGTGGCTGAGCGGTGGCTAAGAAGGGATATATGACATATGGCTGCAGATCAACATGTAAAGGCCCGATCCATACCCCGGACCCACATGCGATCCATACCCATGATCCATACCCATGATCCATACCACTTTAGAGGATATGATCCATACCCACGATCCATACCCATGATCCATACCTCAGTAATTGCAACCACTTTTTGAAGAGGTCCGGGACAAGACCCTTTTGAAGAGGTCCGGAACAAGACCCTTGATGACAACTCCTCGTTCCAGACGTCCGGATCACCACGTAATGATCCATACCCGTTTTTTGATCCATACCGTACCCATATTGTAATTCTGGATACTCTGTGCATACAGTTCTCGGTTTCGACTACATTTCAAATGTCGAATTGCTGCACCAGGTTGCACCCAATTGCCCTGCTGAAACATGCAAGGCCTTTTCTTTGGGGGATGGAGTGGGACTGTTTGCGTATGTGAGAAGGAACCAATCCTTCTTGTGTCTTCCTGTTTTGCACTTCACATGTGATGAGAGAGCGACAGCCAAGAATGCAAGCACCGACCAGCATTTAGCATGATTGCAACATGCTACGACGTTATTTCCAGCAGCTGCAGATCACAATGACAGATTTTCACAATCTATGAGCTGACGATTGGTTTGCACACTGTAGGTGGTCCTCAGCAACAAACCCTATGCATAACCAAACTCTGGCAGAGCGAGCTGGTAAACCTGACAGGCTGCAAGCTTCTTCCCTGGCAGCATGAAGTGTCACCTCTTCAACGAATGCCACGAGTTGGAGGATGACTTCGGGGCAACAGGAGCCGAAGGGATTCCGAAGGGATTCCAAGGGGATTCAATGGCTTCACTCGCTGATCTTCTTCGTTCAAGATTTCTCAGTTGATTAAATTGGCAAAGCTTTTCTTATGTTTTATTTGAAAGTCTGAATTGACCATGCCTGCGCCTTTCAAGATAGGACTCGCATGGAATCGCCTTTAGACAAGAGACTCTCATGAGACCTGAAATCTGACGTGTTCTTCTCAAGCTTAGCAACGCTGACAAGCCGAGACACGACCTGATCCACATTGATCGGCTTCAATCACCTGAGTTTCAAAATGCTTAGCAAAGTGGGACATTGTGACCAGGCATCGTGAAGACTGACGTGCTGAAGAAGATCGTTTCCTGGAGGATTGACATGTTCCATCATGTTCCACACTAGCATCGATCAATTTGGCGTTTTATGCGTGTCGAAGTTTCGGCATTCGAAACGTCAGCCCGTTTCGACACTTTTCTAAGGAAGAGACCCCAAAGAAGGAGCCCAAGCAGAGGCCAACCGGCCCCGTGGCAGAACTGGCCATAGCACTTCCCATCGTTCTGGTCAATCTGAGCAACTTCTCCGGGCAGTTGCTTTGCAAAATTTTGCAACTGACAAAGCGTGGATAAGTTTTGGATAATCCTAGGGTGAAATCAAAAGAAAATTTATATATCATCTTGCGGACTGAAGTGAGCACCTCATCAAGGGTGCTTTCAGGGTCAAATGCATAATTTGGTGATTTGATGTAATTTGGTGACTTACTATATAGTTCTTGTTGTACCTCTTCCTCTTCCTGATTCCCCATGCAGTGCGTGCACTGAAGAAGTTCTCTCCGTCAGGGCGCGGCTATGTCGTTGACCTTTACGTCAAAAGCGCTCCTCCATCATCCTCCATCTTGCATTTTCGAAGGAAGTCTCGTAACTCCGGCCGCGAGAGCTCTCTTCGTTCTCGCCTGCGCGCCGTGTCTGTTTTGGACAGCGCAGTCGTGGCCGCAAGGGAAAGCTGTGAGCTCACATTGGTTCCTCTAGGAATGCGATGGCGCAAGGAACTCGTCACGTGCAAAATGTGGAACCGTTTGTGTTGAGGTGCAAGAACGCTTGCAGCAGACTTGCAGGCCACAAAATCATCGTGCCCGAACAGGGTGACTTTTTCGTGGCAGGCACAGCGTTTCGATGCGTTTCGTGATCTTGAGCATTCTTTTTAAGAGCTCAAAACGCTCGTTTTGCGAGATTGTCATCGTTTTTGGATCCGCTATGTCGGGATCATTTTGCATGCCAGGCACGGCGTTTTTCATGCCTCGGGATCACTTTTTTCGTGGCAGGCGACATGAACACGTGATATCGCAACACCCAGTGGTACAGAGACATCAGATTCCTTGCAGCGCTCTGTTTCTTTTGGCGTTTCGCTAGCAGTGCAAAGGTTCCTTTTGCTTACACAAAGTTTTCTTTGCGGACTGCGGGTCGGATGCCTCTCGCCTGCGTGGGGCGTTCGTTTTTGTTTTTGTTAAAGCGATTTTGCCAAGGGATCTGCCAGAGATCTTGACAGATCTCCTGCAAGGACCTTGCACAAAGATCTCCTACAGGGATCTTGAAAAGAGTTCTCCCACAATGATTTTGCCGAGAAACCTCTTATAGAGAGTTTCTACAAAGATGCTCGTATTTTATAAAGATCTCCTAAACATTCCTAAAATTTTCTTGCCAAGAGGGATCTTTGCCAAGAGATCTCCAATAGACAAAGATCTCCTACAATGATCTTGCCAAGAGACCTCGCATACTGATCCTGCCAGGAGACCTCCTGTAGAGAGCTTCCACAGGGATCACGCACAGAGTTCCTCTAGAGATCTTCTATAGAGCCCCTTGCACAGAGACCTCCTACAAAGGTCTCCTACAGCGACCGCTTCCATACTGGAAAACAGATTTGTTTGCATGCACACAGGCCTGTTGCCCATGTTGTCACGTTTTCTTTCGATCCCGGTGGGGTCTCTTGCCGGGACAATGTTTCTTTGGGGTAGCGGTCGTGAAAGAATGCGCAAGGAATTGTTGATGGAGTGACTACTTATATATTCTTTGTACGATTTTGTACGATATTATGGAGTACGTTTTTGTATGATTTAGTTGGGAGTTTAGTGTAATTATTGTTTTCTTATGTTTTTGCATTTTCCGGGTAAACGCCTGCAAACACCAAGGCAAGTAGTAGGCTCGAAGTCTTGTGTTTGTCAGTCAACGTATGTTCTCCAAGGATCACAAATCACCGTCCTCTGTCTCACCACTACGTCTTTGGCAACATCAGCGCTGATTTGGCTTCTCAGCAAGAACTTGAGAAGTGAGAAGTGATGAGCAGAAACATCAGGTATCATCAGGTCATTTCAACAGGCCGAAGATATCTCGAGGTCGCCTGTAGTGAACTCATGAATTGAAGCTGGAAATTCCTTCATGTCTTCATTCATCGTGTTTGGCGCTGCTCAGGAGATGTTGTACGACAAAGCTGCAGGTTTCTACAGTGTTTTGCATGAGAGCATGGCTGGTACTGATGGCCTTCGCTTCTGTCCAACACGATCTGAAGGGAACATCATGGAATCTTGCTGCATCGACTTTGTTTTTTCAGTTGAATTGAAAGAAATGAAACACATAATACATATGACATAGTCACATAGTTGTTTGGATGTAGACTACCCTGCTAAAATAATGGGAAGCTTTCTTCGGCCACGAGCCCAGGAGTGCATTCGCTTGGCAACCTGTGTGGTGGAACGCAATGCAGGCAATGGACCGAAGCAGATCCCCATGGCCACTTACGCCCCTTGGTGAGCTTGGCAAAATATACCAACATGACTTTAACATATATTGTAACATGACCAACACTTGGTGAGTTTCAAATATGTGTGTTGACAACTTCACCAGTAAGCACGTAACATTTTGTAACAGTCAGCCAACAACTCGGCACATGAGTTTCTTGGAGTTGAGAAGCGAGGCATAGCAAGACTGTTCTGACAAATCATTCGGAATCATGATGAAATATGATGAATCATGCTTCATGCATCTCCATGCCGTCACAAATTCTGGGAATCGATCAGTCACTTACAGTTGTCAAATCTCACGGGAGAAGTGAGAGAGGTTTGGTAGCAAGACCATGTAAGACCCCTCAACGGCTGACCTGTCAAAAAACGATTTTCAATCACTTGCTTTTGCAACCTCCAAGGGTTTCCAACTGCCAATCCAGAATTCAAGCCTTCGTGGGAAATGAATGGAAATGGAAAAGGTATGGAAAGCATGTAAAAACATATGAAAGCATCCTCTTTAACAAGGTTGTCAGATGGGATGCCCGTTCTCAGTTTTCGAGCCCCCGTCTCCCATTAGGCGTGCAGCTTAGGCACTTATCGAGGAGCTCGTCACACGGTTCGAAACGATTACGTGGCCATTGCTGAGTTTTGGACTGCACGGGATGCGGCTTGGGATCACTGTACCCAGCAGCCAGAAATCAAAAGATTCAAAGGAAGATTAAGGAAAATTAATAAACTGAATGTTTCATATTATGGAATGTTTCGATATGTTTCGATTAATGTTGAAAAATGTTTCTTCATGTTTGACGGGTCCACCATTAGACAACTATACATTGAAATGTGGGTTCGCAACGGGTGCCCGAGGAAAGACGCCCTCGTGAAAGAAGAAGGTCAATTGGATTTGATCAAGGAGGAGACGGTCAGACAAGGTGACAGGTGACCAGGTGACCTAGCGTACTGGATGCATTTGGATGCCATGTCATTGTTAAAGGTTGAACATGGTTGAACAATGTTCATAATCAAACGGACCACCAAACTAAATTTCGCTCCCAGTGCAGACAGGTGAGTTTCGTTGCGTTCCACAAATTGATGTGCAGACATGGAACATAACAACACACAGGTAGCACATAAGGTCACGGTCCAAGAAAGCGGACTGCAGCTGCGGAAAGGTTTACAATGTGTTTTTTTTGCCTCGATAGGTCGCAGAAGGTGATTCAGTGGAAATGCTGTTGGTCGTTTGAAATGATTGCTAAAGCTGGCGTGTGGTCATGCAAAATCATAAAAAGGCTCGCTGGCAGAAGCCCGCGGAAGAGCGGAACACTTGTGGTTGCGGAAGCACGGCGCAAGAAGCAGTCTTTGCGTTCACTCATGAGGCAAAAGACAAACAGAACTCTGTTTGCTTAGCAAGTGGGGGCTTTTTCAGAGAGGACATGTTGCGTGACCGTTCTTGCTTCACGGTCCTGGAGGACATTTCCGATAGCAAATGCTGATGGGGAAAAAGTTCGCCGGCAACCCTTTTCAGAAAGATGTTGTTTTTAGCTCCAGAAACCTTTCACTCGTCTGTCTGCTAGGAAGGTCCAATAAGTTCGAAAATCTCGCCTCCGCCTGGGGATTGGAATCTGCAGTTGTTTTTTGGGGGTCATGTGCTACTGTGCAAAATGGAGATGGGGTAAGGACTCCCTCCAGGCACATGTGCAAAAGACAATAATTAGGCATCTTGGGAGGTTGGTAGTTAGTTGTTGGTTGATGTTGGTAGTTGATGTAGTTGGTTCATGTTGGTTCTTCAGGTTGCATTTGCATTGGAAGATCGTCAAGAAGTCCCTAAACTTAAAGAGGTCAGGTTAGTCAGATTCCTTACGGTTCCTTGATTGTTTGGGGATGTTTGGGGAAGATTATCTGTCAAACTTTGATCATAAGCGTCAGGTTCTTGTTTGTCGTGCATTTTGATTTTGCAATGCTGTTTGCGTGGTGTTTGATAACACGCTCTTCTGTTCTGGCCTCGTGGTCTTTGACCCTGCGTAGGCATTGCAAAATGGCAATGGCATGCAATGGCTAAATGGCTAAAGGTGTGCATGTCGAGATGCTCTGAGGCACAACTGATGTGCCCAAACTTTCGTAGCGTCTCTGCACATGCCTTTCACATCAAGACTGCAGTGCTGAGACGTGTTTATGCAGACGTTCGTGCCCATCGGAAGATTGGAACCGCTATTCTGAAACCTGATGTTTGTACCATTTTGATCCATTGTGATCCATTTTGTACCTATAGGTATTGGTGCCCACAGGAAAACTGCTGTGCCTAAACGGAGCTCCTTGCCTGCGCGTGCTCTGAGGCACATAAGAATCGTTGTGCCTAACCCCACCACCTGCATCACCTACCATCACCTACCCTTAGGCATCCTTAGACACATTTTGATCGCTGTGCCTGCCTTGAGGCATCTTGATGCAAGATTGCTTGCCTCAATATTTGTATTATATATTTGTACCGTCTTTACTGTCTCTTGAACGACGCTGTATGATCTGTGGCCCCTGAGGATCCCTGAGGCACAGAAGTTCGACCTGAGAAATTGTTGTGCCGCTGTACATTTCCTGATGCCTTGGCACAACTGCTCTGTGCCCAACTCACCAGGCTGTCCTCAAAACGCTGCCGGCTATTCCAATCATTCCACCATTCTCAGGTTAGGGGAACACTTGATGGAGTTATGGAAGACACGTTCCTTGGTGCTGGGGCTTTTAGGCGCTTGTTTTGAGTGCCATCATGTGCAAAATTCTGGAAGAAAGGTACCATTTTGGGAACAAGTTTGTTTCGACCGTTCGACGCTTCCAGGTGGTTTGGGCCGTCTAAAGATCAAAGTTTTTGCACTTTGGGATTCCAAATTTTCCAAAGCTCGCCTTAAAGTGGTCCTCCTGAATGCTCCGAAGTTCGAGGGCAGGATTCACATTCATTTCCAAAGATCCGATGCTTGAGGTTTGCAGTGATTTTTCAAGGCATTCTTCCCGAAAAGACTACGAATGAAAGGCAGGCACAATGAAAGTGGAGTGATAGATTTTTCAACAAGCTGCAATCCGATACAAGCGCCACTGAAATACATCAACTAGATACGGAATAGAAATTCAAATGCAAACATTTAAGTTAAAGGAAGCAGGTGAAACAAAAGTGTGACTGAAGCTCTCCCAAGCCAACTTGAAGACTTGGAGGACAGGAATGGACAGATTGCTAACATTTGCTAGCTCGGCTGACCTCCGTGGGTCTGTTGGTGGAGAGTCCTTCACCTTCCTAAGAAGACCTTTCTGTTGTGAGCTTCTTGGTTTGGCCATACCAAAGTTGCAGCACCAACAACGGCGAGACAAGAGCTTCACGACATTTCAACAGCACGTGCAAAGGTTTGACCAAAGCAGTCTTCCACACGAATGACAATAGCTTCGTGTGATGAGAAATGCGGTTCAAACATTACATACTGTTGGAACCACACAACCATATGTTATCAGCCTTGTTGATACTTTCATGATTCATAATCTTTCATATACCTTCTAAAGCCACACCAATATACCACATCATACCTCCATATCCTCTCTATACCTGTCGTCGATCCTTTTACCATCTCTTTCCTCTTTGGAATTCGGATCAATTCTGAAAGGAACAATTCTGAAAGGAACACTGAATTGTGAAAAATTGTGAAGTCTTGTGAAATATTGTGAAACTGTGCCAGGACAAAGCGATACCTGCAACCTATAAATGCGTGGCCAGCGAGGAGATCACTTCCGATGAAGTCTCTGTGCCAGGTCGAAAAGGGCCCCAGGAACTTTCGAAGCAGAACTGGAGTTGATACATATTCTGCACATACATGTACATCATTTACATATACATAATACATATACATATTATACAAATAATATATATATATATTTATTTATTTATTTATTTACTATTACATATCTATACTGGTTCGTTGAAATGAGGAGTCCTCATTGAGGACCCTGCTTTTCCACTTGCACTGGTGGGTTGGAAGGATCGTTTCATGCTGAACGTGTGGGTAAAGGCGGTAAAGGCTGTCTGGTTTGAGCACACTGAAGCCCCGAAATGCCCCGAATCTGCACTTTGAAGCAGGGCCTGCTGCCTTTTTGTTCAGTGAAAAATTGAGGTTTTGAAAGTTTACGAAGTTTCTCTAAATTACTCGAAGTTACTCGGTTCTTTGACAAAGCATTTTTCTGACCACTTAGCAAGTTGTTTGCTGCCGTTGAAGCTGACAGTTGTGACAGTTGGGTCCTTTTTGCAAAGCGAGCATGCCATGTCCAACGCTTTGGCCAGTGCAACACGAGGCAGGTGACAGCACTAGCGCTAACTCAGGGATTCCAAAGTAAGCACAGAAAATCCAAAGTAAGCACTTCATTTAAGAAAATGTGAACAACATGCAGCTTCTTCTGGCTCGTGTTTGGTCCAATTGGTTGATGGACAAGGAAACTGAGTGCAAGAATTTGAGTGTCGAGCGCCGACAGTTTAGATTTCTGACCACCGACTGTTTCCATGCAAATGAAGGCATTTGAGACACGAGCGCAGGTACTCACAAAGTTTTGGATTCTCATTCGGAAAACTCCTCGTTCAAGTTGACTCAGCATCGTCTTGCAGAACTTTGGCATCCTATTTGCAAAGAGTTGCCTGGCACTACGTGATTTTAGGCGATTCCAATTATTTGCTTTGCTTGCTGCTGGGTCTTTGTGCATATCGATGTTTGTTGACCTGAAAGGTGTGCACATGCTGTATGTTTCATCTTGGTGTAACAGGTTCCAGCGAGCTATACGAGATAGAATGGTTCAATCGGATTTTTGCCCTATCTCTACTGGAAGAAGACCATGTAGCAGATTTTCATGCGGAACCTTCCGTTGTGTGGCATGTAAACCTTTGCGGTGAAGACTTGCTGAGTAAACACAAGTTTTGTAAAAGTTTGGTTCCCTTGAAACACATACATTCAAGTTGTGTCACGAAAGGCTTTTGTTGCGAAACAGGTTTGTCGCAGAAACGAAAATTGCGTAAATGATTCACCTTGTCAACATTTTGTTACGTACACATTGTTTTGAGAAGACGGTAGCGATGCGTGGAGATTCAGTAGAACATGAAAGCAAATTGCGTGGAAAACAAATCAGATACAACGCAATGCAACAAATACAACAACGACATACGAAAGCAAAAAAGTAATTCATTGAAACATGACGAAGCAAATAGCAGCTGCACAAAGAAACCGTTTTTTTGCTTTTAGTTGAAGGCTTGCTTGAGCTGTGCCGTGTGACAGGAAGTCGAGGAAGAAAAGGAAGTGGAGAGTCCAGCAGATGCGAGGAATAGGAAGGTGGACCAGGATGAAGAGAATGAAGGAGAGACACAGAAATAAGACAAATAAGAAATAATAACATGAAATAGCAGAACTGTGACAGAAGGAATTGCAAAGAGAAAAGAAAGCGTCAGACAAAGCAAACTCAAAAGCCAACGAAGCGGAAAAAAGGAATCTGAATCTTGAGCAGCGATGAGGAGAGGCATGGAAAGGCAGACATAAGGCCACTTGCACTCGCGATTAGACACACCAGCAAGACCCGTAACTCGGATTCAGTGACAAACTCAGTGATTTCAATCATTTAAGTGGTGTGTAATTAAAGAAACGCTTGTGTCCATTCGTCTTTGAATGTGTTTCCGAAGGGGACATGAACATTTGGAACTCCTATAACTTCACACAACTTCACACAACTTCACACAACTTTCCACTTTGTCACAGCTCCACGGCTTTACGCGTCCAACTTCACGCGCACATGGTTTTTTTTGCGCACTTTCCCGTGCTACAGACCGAAGAAGTTGTTGTTCTTGCTGCTGTCGTTCTTCTTTTGTGTTGTCTTGTTTGGTCGTTGTCTTGTTGTCGGTGTTACTGTGGCTTCTGTCGTTGGTGTTGTCCTTAATATGTTCATCTTTCATGTTGTGAATGGTTCAGGTTGGTGTTGTCGTTGTTATGATTGTCATAGTTTAAGTTTATGTTGTTGTTGCTGCGACCGATGTGGTCGTTGGTTGTTTTTTGTTTCTCTTGAAGTGCTTCTTGTTGTTGTCGGTGACAGTTGTATTGCTGCCAGTTGTTGTTTGTGTTGTTTTTGAATGGTTTTGGCTTGAGTGTGTTGTCTTTGCAAGTGTGTTGTTGGTGGTGCGCTTGTGGTTGTTGATGTCTTCTGAAAGATCGCATCCTATGAAAGGTGCACTTCTTTTTAATCCCTCACAGGGTCAGTGGCAGCCGAGGCTGTCTTGTGACCCCACCAGCTACATCGACATCTACCCGGTGTCCCACAAGCACACGTTGAAGCTGATGCAGACGGCCAGTGCAAGCCATGTTGGTTCTCACATCAGGAGGGGCCATGGGACGCCATGGGCGGTCACACCATGTCACAATGCTTTGGTACCCAAGGTCGAAAACTTGCAATGTGCTTGGTATGTCATGACATGAATAATGAATAATAGTGAGAAATCATAGGAACCACATGCCCAAAAGGCGCATAGTTCTGCACCATAGGCCCACATGTTTTTCGTTTGTTGTCCGTTTTTTTCAGGGAATTAGGGGTCTGGAGGTGGGCCTAAGTTTGGTTCATAACCTTGCTTTTTGGTTATGCAGCTACATCCACATACATCCACATACATCCGCATACATCCACATACATCCACATACCACTATCATACCACTCAGGTCACTCCAACAATTTTCTCTTCCTATAGGCAAATCACTTTGGAAACTTCCGCCACCGCTTTGTGCGTTTCTGTGTTATGATGTAATGCAATGTAATTTCATGAAACGGAATGGAATGGAATGTAAAGTAATGTAAAGTAATGTAATGACAAGTAATTCAATGTAATGCAAAGTAATTTAAAGTCCTAAAGTAACGTAATGCACGTAAAGATGTGTTCATATACAATTGGCAAATGGTATACAGATACATGCGCGCATCTCACCAAAGTCATCCACCATACTGAACTTCATAGCCTTAGATTTGCTACCTGCTGTGCCTTGCTTGCCCCTCCCAGCGTGTTCCCATGACAGGGCATGTGCCCCTCGCCTCCGCAGGCAGAGGATTCACTTGTACATTAAGTTGCAGCACTTTATTGCAGATTATGACAGAGAAGGAGACTTTGACTTTATGCGACCTGAAGGGACACTCCGCAGCTGGCGGCGATGGGTTTCTGTTGAGTGGTAGGTGTTGTGTCACAGTAAGATTTTTGGGGCGGTACCTTGATTCACGTTGCTGCATTCACGGTGTGAACATATGTGAACATTCGTGTGAACATGTTCATGATCAACGGGCTTTCGCTTTCTGCGACTCATCATATCGATGATGGATCCATGGGCACTATCGGGACCTTTACGCCCCAAAGACTTTGTCAAAATTTGTCAGTTGAGATGTGGAAGACATGCCACCAATCTCTCCGGCTGCTTGAGTCGGCGGCCCAAAGAGATTGTTTTGGGAAGGGGCGGTATGAGGTTCATATTTAGAACTTGTGATCAGGCTCAATTTGTGATTTCGCTTTAAGGATCGTTTTGAAATAAGTCTTTGAATGCTTTCGATTGTTTTCTTTGGTTTTGTATGGTCTCCAAGATTTCCAGGGATTGCGGGTTTTCCCTATGATTTCTTCATGGTCTCCGTGCGGTTCCATGGTTTTTGTTGCCCCTCCCATTATTTCTACGTTTTTAAAATAAGTTAAAATAATATGTTTATATAGTGGTTTTCGTATTTTGCATTTTGTGTTTTTTGAATTTTTGCCTTTTGTCTTTAAGCCCTACCAACAGGTGAGAGGTGCATATAGGTGCATGCATGATGTGCGGTTTCCGTTTCGTATGGCTAGTTCTGTGGTGTTTCGCAGTGTATCTATTTTTCAAACTTGGCTGCATGTATGATTTTGGCGTTTTTGTATGGGTCTATAGTGTTTTGTAAGTCGGCATCTTTTGTAAGTCGACATCTTCATACTGCATGTCAAGGAAGTCTTGTAACGCATCGAAACGCTCGTTTTCAACTTGCAAGGTCTACAGGTTTAGATTCAGGAGTTCCTGCATGTGAATTTATAGCAGACCGAGCATCTGTTCAATTTTATTTTTAGATCCACTCACTTTTGGTTTGGTGATGTAATTATCACTTGTCATTTCAGATTAGTTATTTTAGACATCCTAAGGGGGCTCCTATAAGGCAATACTTCAGCAGTCCCCAGAAGTTGTCAAGCGCCATGCCGTCTCGCCGACTCCATGAGCAGTTCTGATTCAACAGACGCGCTGCTATCCACTTCGGGTTGACCACGTGTCATTTCTTGCGGTCTTTACAAAGACCTTTCCCATAATATGACTTATCTTAACGTGCTTTCATTTACCTTGGGACTTGTGTTCTTGGATGCAAAATTGCGGCTTTACTGTTGGCCTGTACACCGCATAGTTTCCACACACAGGAGTTAGAGTCGTAGACTTTTAATGTTTGCTGGGTTGCATTCGGTGTCTTCTGGGACACCATAGTGCTGATTGCTGATGATTGCGGATCTTTATCTGCGGCATGTCATTTACACTGACGTTTCTCACTTCTGATGTTTCTTGGTACTGATGCGAATGGCCTGTTTCGACAATATTCCCGTACGCAACATGTCATGTAAAGGGCATGTCTTCCTTTTATTGCGTGCATGTATGGACTTGCGGCCCCCACAGTTTCGATATATGTGAACGGTTCTAGTGATCATAGCCTGACAAATCGCTTAGAAATTGTGTGCAGGTCACCTGTCAGGTATGGAAAGCAGCTGTTACATAGGCAGCTCTTCATGGGCACCACCTTGACACCGTGACAGGCGGCACTTGGATTGACATGCAATGGTCGCATGCGGGCAATGGCATGGAGCGCGATATTTTGCTGTTTGCATGTTGAATCATGTTGACAGTTTTTGACTATTTGCAGGCGTGCAGACGTGCTGTTTCCTTGCATCCGATTGATAGTTGACGTTTGTTCTGCAATATTCATAATATTCGCACCGCTTCGCGGCTAGGTCCGCCCGCACTGTGGAATGCAGAGGGCAGGGCCAGAGATTGTTTATGATGGCATCTGCGGGCACATCTTGCCGTATGTTGGGCCAATTTTGGGGCTTATTGGGACATCTTAGACGACATGTTGGGCACGTGTCCGCGCATGTTGGGCTCTCATTGGGCTACACCGGGCCGATCTTCACCGCATGTTGGCCTCATGCTGGACTCTACAAAGGGCGCTCATTTGCACCCAAAATCGGTGTGAAATGAATGCGCTGTTTGGTGCGCCTGGCGCTGTGGGTGAGACATATTCAAATATTTTGCTACCGTGGGCCACCACGTTGCGCACATCTTGTCGTATGTTGGGCCAATTTCGGGGCTTGTTGGGCACATCTCAGGATCCGTTGGCCCAATGTTGGGGCGATTGGGCGACATGTTGAGATACATTACATGACATGTTGGGTGTTCACCCATTGGGTCCCATGTTTGCCACATCTTGGCATATGTTCGGCGAATGTTGAGGCCACTGTGCCCCATGTTGGGCACATCTTGCCACATGTTGGGTTCCAGTTGGACCAAATTCGCCGAAAAGTCGCTTTTCAGGAAACCTCAAGACGGGGATTCTAGAGCAATAAAGGGCTCCCCCCAGCTAAAGCTGTACCACAGATTGCTTATGGCTCGCAAAGACACACCCTGCACCTTTGGTACGGGTGGATTTTTTCAATTGCATGGGCTTAAGGATCCAAGATTCCTCGGAAGAGATCTTCTCGTCATATGGCCAAACGGGCCGAAGCTCTTTGTTGTCCTTCACACAGTCCTTCGACTTTGACTCCGGCGATCGCTTGTTTGACAGGGAGCCTTGGAAAAGTGCATGGATTCAAGCATTCACCAAGACAAATTTGAATCCGAACTCCCTTGGCATGGATTCAAGATGATTCCTTTTGCATTTTGCTGATCTGATTGAAGGAAGTTGTGGGCAGTGAAACTGTGCTTCCTCTTGGGTTCCGTCAGGAGATGTTCGCCTCCTTTTTGGAGGACGCGGAGGAAGGAGAAGCTGACACGAAATCATCGCGCAGAAGGCGACGGCGACGGGCTCGACGGCAGGAGAAACGACAGGCTGGGGCTGGGCATCAAAAGAAGAGGCAGGAAGCAAAGAGGTAGGACATGGTCGGACCCAAACTTCGGAGAGCCACTTGGTTTCAATCTGCCAAGGATAAGGAATGCATGTCATCCGCGATTGCGTATTTTGCTGGGTCTTGTTTGTTGGTTGGCTGCATCCCTTCGTTTGTTCGGCGTTTCGGTTGGCAACTAGTGGCAGTGGGTTGAGTGAAATTGGACCCAATCCCCTCTCCCGTTGCGCCTGCAAGTGCTTGCCATTTTGCAGCACTCCGAGGATGGCACTGATAGAGGCAATGAGAACAGCACTAACAGCGCAAACAACAATGACAACAAAAAACAGCGCAACCCAGACATCAAACAACAAACAGCAGCAGCAACAAAAATCACGAGCAACAGCAGCAGCAGAAGCAGGAACCAACTGCATGGAACACGCATCCAACAAGAGTAACATCTATTGCCTACGACCTGTATCCTACGCAAACAGCACGCAACACCGCACCGGGTTTTTGGAAAAAAATACTGACGAGGCATCCGCTGACATACCCCTGCACCATCCTGCACCCCCTGTGGCAGCTATCTGGACAACCTCCGCGCGGTGGCTGCGGGTCTATGCATTGCTGATGGGCCTTGGCAGTGCTTAGAAACGAATTGTTCAGATGTGGTGCTTGCAAGTTTCGATTTGCTTCAGAA
>Ga0126342_10004710_pt1 | contig 23445 bp, 14 predicted proteins | sample Cyp1metagenome_FD_92528 | JGI IMG/M metagenome (GOLD analysis project Ga0126342, IMG submission 92528) | Coral microbial communities from Lord Howe Island, Old Settlement Bay, Australia - Cyphastrea 1 metagenome | ecosystem: Host-associated > Invertebrates > Cnidaria > Coral ...
GTCTTCTTACTCTTTCTCTTCCACTCTTCTTTCTTCTAATCTTTCTCTTCTCTATGCCTCTTCCCTGCTCTGCTTTTCATCTCTCCATATTGTCGGAAGTTTGACTTCTAAACTTCCTTCGATCATACTCGTTTGTTAAACCTGGTTGTTCTTTTGCTATCTAATTAGTTCCCAACTGTTTGTGAGTCAAACCCCCCAACGTTTGTTGGCACAATTCCCAATGTTACTGTTGCTTGTTGATTGTTGTCCAATCTTTAATGTGTAAATACTTGTTGTTTAATCATTACGCACAACTAACTAACCATCAAAGAAATGGTTTTCTTGAGCAAAAGTGCAGTTTGTTAATCAACCTTTCCATTAAATCCTCATCAAATCCTCATTATATAAATCCCCCCCAAAAAAAAACATAAAATCCCACAAAATCCTACTAAAGTCAGCTTCTTCCCACACACACACACATTTTGTTGGTCACCAACAATCGATTGCCGGGCAGCTCAACAGCATAGACTCCGGGCGATAACGACCCCAGCGGGCCTGGCAGTAATGTATCACGCAGAATGATAAGAATAACAAGAAAAAGAAAACTATCATGTATATAAAATATATATGTAATGTTTAATAACATTCATATATATATATATACATAATATATACATAGATGTATAGATAATCAGAGACAGAACATGTCCTATATACAGTATGTATGTAATATATGTATATACATATATCATACATCGTCGAAGTTCGAGAGCATCATCCCAGAAGCTGGATTTGAAGCCACCAAACATCTGAATCCAAACATCATGGCTATATAAATCCCTAAGGGATTGACGATAATCCCCCAAGAACTGGGTATATAATTCATCTGTTGATAAAGTTGGCTACATATCCCATCAAATAGTCCTGAGAATGTCTCATCAAATCACCATTTTTATGACTCATATGACTCATATATATATATAATTATATATATCACATTAAATATTCCCATTCAAAGTCATTATGCTTGGCTAAATCCCATTCAATCCCATTGCTGTAGTTAGATCCCAGGATATTCTATTATAAATCCATGTTGTGATCATGGCACGTCCTGCAAAATCTGTGACCATCCGTGACGGGCAGAGGCCTAGAAAAAACAACTGCCACCCATCAGTAAACGATATATCCTCAAGATCCTCAAGTAACATAGTCATAGGAAAATGGCTCATTCGTAGATGATTTACCTATTGGAAACGGCGATTTACATCGCTATGTTGCATTACCTGAGGGTAAATTTCTTGGAAAACCAGTTGCTTTCAAAGAACAAATCAACTGGAAATAAACAGGGAAATTACTGCAACAGATCCACGGGGTATGGGTCAAACTGATACACGCGAAAAGATGACACAAAATTGGACTCCAATGGGGCGAGTTTGTACTCCATCCCATCCTGGTCATTTTGGGATATTTTTCTCATCCAGAGTGGCAAAATTGATCGTTTCCATCATAATTTCGATCCCCATAGGCCCATAGTTATCATAGTTCACCAATAAAAAGCAGCACGTGAGGCCGGCTCTGAGGTCTTGATAAGTCTTTATAACCTATGCAGGTTCCATGGTTCCATCAGCGCCACATCCCGGTGTCAGAGTTGCCAACACACCGAGTTGCCTTCGTCGACTCCATGGCAACAAAAATTACGCCACAGCGAAGAGTCTGTGAAGCAAGGATGAATCTTGTGACATGCTGTTAGGTTGAAGTTGCCGCATCAAGTTACCATATCCGCCAACTGCCAGGAAACTGACTATGAGATACTATTACATGATATTGGGAGGTTGTAGCTAGGATTTCCAGCGGGGATTCCTGAAAAATATGGTACCCCACCCTATTCCTCTCAACCTGGACACGTGTGCGAATTGGATCGAAGTTGTTTACCTTTAAATCCTTTAAGACATCTTGAATCTGGATGGGTTTTTTGTGAAAGTGGACATGACAGCTAAATCTGGTCCGGAACCTTACATCATCTTACATCATAATGATGTCCCTTTAGGGGCCAAAACTTTTGGGCTCTTGCCAGCTGCAGCCACGAGAAAAGGGATGGTGTGACATCAGGATCCGAATAATTATTCTCCAGTGATTAACAAAACGACATGGACAACCCATGGGGAAACCGAAGGAAAATGATCTACAAATGATGGGTCTTCATGGGTATTGATTCTCTGGAAAGCATGTGACATGGTGATTACGAGGGCTTAGAATCTGACTGCGTGTTTTCCTGTAACCAGTTTCAAGATCTCATCCCAAAGATGCTCTTCAATGATGATGGGTTTTTCTCAAAATTTCAAGTGTTCAACACCATTATTTTTGCGGGGTTCCCCAGTGAAAATAGGTCCCGGAGATATCTTGCCAAGGCAACCAAGGCAGTTTTTTTTTGGGGGTATAATATTTTTTCCTTGAGACTCCCGATGTGAATGGTAAAATTTGGTAAATTAGGTATGGTCCATGATTGGGGTTACCATGGCTTATCACATTATAATCCCATCTACGGTTTTGTCTTGTGACTTATGATCCGCATACAAATGGAAGACAGCCACCACTAAGTGGCATGATCGTCAACCCGACTCATGCACTGCGGCCGTTTTGGTCTCTGTCGTGGATTCATCAGCACTGGGGGATTTGGCAGGAGCCATGCAGAACACACCACGTGCACTGCGATAACAAACAGAAATGATGATGATGATGATGGTGATGAAGATGAAGATGAACATGATGAAATGATGAAGATAATGAATATGATCATATTAATTAATCATGATTCATGATGACCATGATGATCATGATGATCATGATGATCATGATGACCATGATCATAATGATCATGATGGTGATGATGGTGATGGTGAAGAAAATAATGAAGATGATGAAGGGGATGAAAATAATGAAGATGATCATGGTGGTCCTGTTAATCATAATGGTCTTGATGGTCATGATGATCATGATGACCATGATCATGATGATCATGATGATCATGATGGTGATGGTGGTGATGATGATGATGATGGTGATGATGGTGACGACGACGACGAAGACGACGATGATGATGCTGATGATGATGATGATGTTGATGATGATGACGACCTGATGATGACCTGATGACGACGACGGCAACGAAATTGAAATCCATCAGCAACTATCACCACCATCAGCAAAATATATAGTTCTATTGTTCTGCTGATAGCGATTTCACCATGACAACATGTGGCAATGGCCACCAAACAGAAGTACAGTCACGCTCAGTATGATGATCCCGATAGATGATCGCAATATACCCCAAGTTATATCCGAATGTAATCCACATATCATGTAAAGATATTCCTATTTACAATACATTCCAATATCTATATCAAGTGAATTTAATCAAATCCGTCTACTTTTGGTAGAACAAATCAAAGCGTAGCCCATCATTATATATATATATATATATATATATGTGCATATATATATATATACACTGAGTGGTCCAATGAGCAATCATATGGTGTTTGTTTGTCTGCTTCCACAAGCAGCCAATCATCCCAGTCGAAGAATTCAAGGTTCATCTGCATTGGCTCAGCGAAGCGGCATCCACCGGTGGACTGCTGGATGGTTGACTTAGATATGTTGCAGATCGTATCATATGGTCATACATATGGAGGTTTTGTAGAATGGGGGATCCCCAAAAACCAAAGGTTTCAATACTAGAATTGTCTATTTGGAGGTGCTCGCATTTTTTTTGAAACCTCCATATTAATATCAAGCCATCTCATATTGATTTTAATATTCATAATTCATAATACTTAAAACTTTGAAACATTGCCAGCCTTGTTTCTGAAAGTTGCAGATGAAATCAGATGGAAACATGCAGTATACCCGTTTGAAAAATGGAAACGTTGATACAGCTACTCTCCAACAAATAGATACTACATGATGAGATTGTACAAGATCCTGTCCTTCAGATCCCCTAGTTTTCAGGCCCCCAACTCAATTTGGAAATACGTGGAAATCTAGAAGTAGAGGAAGGGTTCGGACATCCAGCCACAGAAATTTACGCGCTATTGCGTGCCCACAAGAATAAATTTGCATAAACTTGGGAGCATTGAAATCCTTGGATTATGAACCCGTGAAAGGGGGGATCACAGCTCCAAGACGACCTCCCAACAAATGTCCTACAATCCAAACATAGGAAAGCCCGCGTTTTTTTGAGGGCATCTACCTATCTTTCTATCTATCTACCTGCCTATCTACCTATCTACCTATCTACCTATCTACCTATCTATCTATCTATCTATCTATCCACCTTTCCTCCTTTCTACATTTCTACCTTTCTACCTATCTACCTGCCTCCCTATCAACCTATCTGCCTATCTGCCTATCTACCTATCTGCCTATCTGCCTATCTGCCTATCTACCTATCTGCCTATCTGCCTATCTATCTATCTATCTATCTATCTACCTATCCGCCTATCTGCCTATCTGTCTATTTGCCTATCTGCCTATCTGGCTATCTATCAACCTGGAAACACCCACGAAAAAGTGTTGGGACTAGACATCATCATCCAGTCTGGTTCCTGGCTGCAAGCATCCGCAATGCTCCACCGGCGGAGCCAAGAACATCCCCTGTTTTCAGAGGCAGCAAAAATCAAATCATAAAACAATACACCAGCCATGGACCATCAAATGACTGCAGTTTTCAGTTCCCGGGTATGGCTACCCAAATCGGATTCCATCAATGGCCAGCAAATCACTGCGGGGCCACACAACTGATCAACGCAGCAGTCATTTCAAAAGCCCTCGCAACTTTGGGTGAAGAAAGCATTGGCCAACTTCCAGAATCTGAAAGACGAATACTTGTCATACATGGCATGATCATCATCTACCATGATTTGGTTCAATTCCCAATAGGTGATGTTTAAATCTCATCATGGTTGTTCCAATCCCATTGTTGTTGTTGTTGTTGCTGTTGTTGCTGTTGTTGTTGTGGTGGTGATGGTTGTGGTTGTGGTTGTGGTTGTCGTTGTCGTTGTTGTTGTTGTTGCTGTTGCTGTTGCTGTTGTTGTTGCTGTTGCTGTTGCTGTTGCTGTTGTTGTTGTTGCTGTTGCTGTAGCTGCCAAAACCTCAATTGGGGGTTAAAGTGGTTAAGTCTGAAAACGTGGTATATAGTATATCCCATGATCAACGGGTTTTCGCGGTACTCATCGGCACCCTGTGCTCAGACAAACCCAACCGGACGAGTTTGTTGTTTCAATGCAAATCCGCTGACGCCTTTTGAGTGACATAGGTCCCCTGATAGCCCAAGACGTGCGCGGGCCCGCGCGGGCCGCGGGCCCGAGGGTCTTCAGGTCAGCATTTTATCGTCTATATTTTTGGGCATTCTGTCTGGCATCTGTGTCTAGCAAATCTTTTCCGGTATTTATTTTTGAGTGTGAACATCACATGTCTGTACATTTCTGAGCTTGTCAGGGTCTGGAAGCCAAGTACTGCAGGCATTCACGGCAGCGGTTGACGCGAAAGAAACATCCGATACAGCCCCAAAATATCAGTTCTTCAATGGCGATGAAAGAATTCCAGGATGGGTGAAATCTGGTGGCTTGGCCCACCAAGACAAGTGTGTGTTCTACAGGGCATGTTCTTTGGGAAGTCAGGAGCGGTAAGGAAGGAGCCTGTACTTCTCAATATCTGGGTGTGTACAAAAAGTGGGTACTTTGATTTATATCAAATCAAAAGGGTTAAAAGGTAAAACCATGATAAGCCATCAAATTTGAGCACACAAGATTTTGAAACAAAACCATGTCACCCATGCAGTCATGGTGGTCTGCTAACCCAATCTGGAAACGAACTTTCTGTGGCATTTGCGGTCAACCCATCTGCGGTATCCGACGCGTCATGAATTCTCATGTAGCACTCATCCTGCGGGCTTCGATCCACACAGGCCGAGGGAATGTTGCAAGTGATTACATACATGTACATGCACATCTCTATAACCGTATTCACGGCAACCTTGCGTAAGAGGCGAAAGGCGAAAGATTGGCGCACTATGAAGTGCGAAGAGACTTCTGTGATGATACTGTAGTTCAAGACAGCTTGTCTTTGGTGAAGCATCTTTGCTTCTGCGTGCTTACACTTCTCAAACTTACATGCCCCGCACATTTTATATCTTTCTGTTACCCCAAAGGGTGTGCTGCCAGCGCAACACAAGAAGGCTCCCAAGCAAGCTCAGGAAGATACTTCCCCAGAAAAAATCATGTGACAAGCAAGTCTCCAGTTGGAGACATATCAATTGTCACACTGATAGCAACAGATACTACACTTGATCACAGCCAAAAGGCCGAGAAGGTATGAATATATACAGTATATGCCTGCTCCGCCCATGTGCCAATGTATGCCCTAGCTTCCCACCTTTTCGATGCATCCTCACCTTATTCATCCCTTGCCCTACAAACTTCACTTCACATTAACATCCTTCCTTATGCTAACAGTGCTAACAGTTGGCAAAAGCTCGCAAGCTAGTTGCCTCTCAAGAAATTCTGCTATGGATGACTCCATCGGAAACCCAATGTACACAACACAACTACAGTACATTACAGTACATTACATTACGTTACATTACACTACACTACGTTACATTACATTACATTGCATTACAATACAATGCAATTACAATTACAATACAATACGGCAGAGCTGTGCACGTTCATGCTGTCAGAGGTCACTAACGCCCATTCAAGCCCATTCCCTCCCATCTGCATGCAGGGCTGAGTCTTGCCTGCTCTGTTAGCAGCCTGAGCCATCCCTCAGTCGCCACCTGCCAGATTATCATGAATTACTGCAAGCTAAAGGGAGATAAAGGGAGATGAGCAATCCACATAGGTGTTAGGACCTGTTAGGACGTGGCAACAATAGTTTCACTTCTTGCCTAAGCCCGGAAGTAACAGGGAGATGCATCCCCGGGCCCATGTCTGTCTGTCTTTCTGGCTATATGTCTGTCTGTGTGTGGAGGGGTGCAAGCAGCAAGAATCAGGATTTATATGGATTTATCCACTACTACTACATGGGATGGAATGGTGATTATATATATATATATAACTTAACATATTATATTTATCTGGTGCATTTCACCAACCAAACATGAGGAGCAAATCAAAGCGCTAGTGACTCTCATCCACCACTCTTGGCTGATTCCTGATCTGTCAAAACCTATGGCTACTAGCGACACCTTATATTGGTACGTCTGAAAACTGAGGATAACCATTATATAAATTAATTGGCCATTTAAAGATGAGTAGCAAGTGGATGATTCGCCTATTTTCAAACTACCCCAATGAAGCAATTAGCAAAGCAATGGTAAACCATCCCCAAGACCAAAAATATGGGTGGTTTAGTATTGCTGACATTACCCAAATGATTTAGTAAATGATTTTCCAAATACGACCCAACCCATCCCCAGCCTGCCAAAGATTCAAAGCGGCTGCGCCTTAGTGGGCTCCCCTCAATGCCAAAAATGCTGACGAGATGAACTTATTTACTTGGATTTCTGCTAGATACAAATATTTTTGCGGGGGTTACAAAGGTTTATAAATATATATATATATATACATAAAATTATATAATATTATATATATATGTTCGTTTTTATTCTAGAATACATTTGTGTTTCAATGTTTCTAGGCCCTAGTTTCGGGCACAATTTTATCATATTATCATATGCCAAGTGCATGGAAAACATGCTAGCAAAGCAGCCAAAAATTCTGTTGCTCACCTGCTTTTATGTCGTAGGAATTCGTAGGAATGTGTTGTGCCCACGTGTTTGGGAATTACTGAAATATGGTCACATGAAATGACTGACATGCTTACTACGTTTCAATGACAGTGTGTGCACGTGGGTCCACTGTTAATTCGCGCATTCTGGATCTCTTAACTAGTGGAATCCACTCAACTACCAAGCAGTGGTGAAATAGCCATGTGTTCCTTAATCAAAAGAGATATTATTCTTCCCTGCAGGCAAGGACGGGGGACTGGTCCATATAAACATACACATATATTCCCATTTATGGAAACATACACATAAACATACACATATAAACATATAAACAAACTGAACATCACCTACACACCACAAATATAACATAGTAACATAGAACCCGCGTCATATATCATAATATTGGGTTGGGGCAATTACTTTCCTATTGGATGTTGCCATTTTGGGGCATGGATTTTTGACGGTCAAATTTTAATAGAGTACACAAGTATAAACCAAGGTCTACCTGTCCCTCAATCAAATTACTTACTTATAATACTCCATGAATTCCATTATAATATCTAAATAAACACCAAATCTCGATAACATAGAAAAATCAAATCCGCAACCTGAAAGAACTCCATTTTATGTGAGACTGTCCTTTATCGATCTTATTGTTGCTTCATTCCCATGATTCCCCGGCATCCCGGCCAGCCCTGGGACCCGACTCCGATGTCTCACCATCGGTGAGCAAATCCGCCAGGCGCTCCTTGTCGATGATTTTCCTCGGGAACTCCCGAGTCTCCGGAAGGGAAACCACTTGGGATTCAGCCAAAAATGGAAATTTTACTGCAAAGAACATCATGAATGTACATAATATCATCATCTACTTGAGTGAACATAAATTAATCAACTTGGGCATCTAAGACTACTTTTCTGCTTGAACATAATTCACCAACCATAATTTGGATTTACCCTCTGGTAATTGCACCATAGCTACTATGGTGTGCTCTTTTCGCACGCAAATTCTTAGGGACTGCGATACATCAGAAACGGACACGGATTTCACCAGGTGAAACTGCTCGGTAAAATCAACAACATTTCTCCAATGCCAAGACTTGCTGTTGAAAAATCCTGTTGTTTTGGTGTTGACACGAAAACCATCTATGAATGGGACTGAATGGTGAATTGTCCTTTGGCAGGTTTGTTTACAAAAGGTGACTCTTGGGAAACTCCCTCCATTTCTGGAGCATTGATTTGTCGGACACTCTGATAATAATAACAGAATGCCAAAGTGTAACTAGTTTGAATTAGTCATTGAGCTACAACTGTTGTACAGTATCATTTACCTGGCTGAAATGCAATTCACCACCTTGAAATCTTTGGGCCTCGGCATCCACTCCCCCATTTTTCCATTCAGCACCACACGGCGACCTTCGTCGCACTGCGCTTGGCAAAAAATCCATGTGAAACACCCTTTTTTGTTGGTCAAAACCAACCATTCCTGTTGTTTCAACCAACGTTTCTGTTGGTTCAACCATGACTGTTGTGGTTGTTGTTGTTGTTGTTGCTGTTGTTGTTGTTGTTGCTGGTGTTGTTGTTGTTGTTGTCGTTGTCGTTGTCGTTGTCGTTGTCGTTGTTGTTGTTGTTGTTGTTGTTTTAAAAAATGCAAACTATTTCTGTCTGTTGGTTAACTACCAGTTTTGTTGGTGACACCCTCATTTCCGTTGTTCAACACTTGTTAAACACCCCAGTTTTGTTGCTTAAACCCATGATTTTGGTTGGTGAACCGCCTGTGTTGCTCCCATTGCTATCCCCTCTGAGGCTGTTCACTTGATCACCGCATCATCCATGAAAGGCGAGCCTTCCAAAACCTGGTGCCGTCGGGGGGAACAGGGCTGCTTCGCAGCCCTTTGAAAGGCAGAACAGTATTGGTTGATATTGCTTGATGGTGAAAAAACTTCCAGAAACATAACATTATTACTACATATTACTACATAGTTGAACTTTGTTTATGGATTTAACATATGTAATTTAAGTACGATATAATCAAGAAGAAATTGATTTGCTCTTCTATTCTTTTGGGATCCGTATCTAATCTAATCTGACCTAGTCAGTCCGATCGAATCATTTCCATCTGATCAAATGAGAGCAAATCCAGTGATTCAAAACATAGCTATTGAAAATGGCCATAGGAATCGTGGATTTTCCCATGAAAAATAGTGATTTTCGATAGTTATGTAAACGTTTACCAGAGGGTACTTGATATGATATGTAACTGGTTGGTGGTGCAATAACCATCTTGAAAAATATGAGTTCGTCAATGGGAAGGATGACAATCCATATATGAAATGGAAAATAAAATTCATGTTCCAAACCACCAACCAGGTAATCAATTGTAGTCAATCACAATCGATTTTCGTTAATCTATCAACTCTACCCAACCTATCGATTCTTCTAATCTTTCGAACCTAATCCAATCTATCAGCTACTCTAATTAAATTATCTCTGTCCTATCCATCAATCTTGCCTAAGACTGGGCGCACGGCCAACAGTGGTTCTCAAAAAACCTCATCTACCCATGTTTACCCATTGTATTCACTGGAGCGCTCGCTAATGGACCAAAATTGATCAACTACTACATCAAAATGGATAATGGATACCACGTTCGTCCTGGTGAGGAGAACCCTGGTCGAAAGGGTACTTTAACTGGGTTATCCCATCTATAAATGGGGTATAACTATATAGTGTTTATGCACAGCAGCAGCCGGAGTCGTGCCACAACTGGGTCCCCCCAACGCAGTAGATGACCTTGGCCGAGTGTTGGAGCCTGGCGCGGCTGAACCATGTGCTCTTCTGTGTGAAAAAATGTTTACATGTTTATCGATATTATGTGTATGCATATATATTTATAGCTATATTGAATAGAGAGAGCGAAACATATATATATATATATATATTATATACATATACATACATGGTTTGTACATAGATAGGATATCATATTTCCTATAGATCAGAATAGAATAGTTATTTGGAATGTATATATATATATACACATGTGTGTGCTGTAAATCAGTGACTGCGAAGTGGCGTTTCGAGTGCCTAGATGAATGCCCTCCAAAACTGGATGGAGCTTCTATTCAATGGTTTGGCCGGGTGAAATCCTCATTGTTTAGACCTGGAGGAATGTGGGCCTCTTGTTGGAGGTTAATATATATATATATATAATTCTATATATATATATAGAATTCAAATCCTAATCTTCTATAGTACCCCAATCATATTCCTAATAATTCCTGAGGCAATGCGGGTGGATTTTGGAGGGTCCGACATTTCCCAAATATTCCTACGTTTAGATACCAAAATTAAGGGGGTTAACATGGTTTCCTGCTAAAATCAGAATTCGGATGACTAAAATCTCGAAATTCTGGTAACACATACCCTCAAGTAAACTAATAATAATTATATATATAGATGTGGAAAACTCACCATTGGTCACCACGAATGTAGACCATCCTTAGGAATTTCCTACGGAAAGTTCTTCCCCTTGCGGTTGACCCGAAGGACGACCCAACCGACGGCACCCCGGTCGATGCACGCGTGCTTCTGCTTGAAGCAATCTGCCAACGGCTGAGCTTAGCAGCTAAACACAAAAAATGGGATTTGAGTAACAAGACACCACCGGACAGTCGACAAACTCTGGATTTTCGAGCCCAATTCCATGTTTTTTGCAGCAACAATGGGGGCTGTTCGGAGCAACAATGGGGTTCTCACATCTGTGTTCCCCTAGAAGCTGATAAATGAAGGAGGAGAAGGACAGTGGATCACCAAGAAAGGCCTGGATGCTGCTTGGCTTCCGCACATGGCAGGGACCCAGTAGAGTTCTGCAAAGATCACTGTGTCGGCCTGCAGACGTTTGGTGTCCTTTTTTCTCAAATTCAACCATGACTATGGATCGATTGTTCCTACAATGCCTGCAAATGCTTTGCCAACATTTCTAGCTCTAACATGTTCTGACAATTGCAGTGCAAGAATGCCTTGACACGTGCAATAGAACTGCAGTCAAAAGATATGGCAGCCAAAAGCTATATATATAGTGTTTCTATGTGTTTCTAATATGACGACAACCATTCGCAGGCCCCGCGGATCCAAATATACGTCGACTGATTGGTGGATTTTCTCGGGGCCAGCTTGATTAGCTTGATTCCGAGCGGTCCAATCCCTTTGTTTCTTGGTCAACCCACCATGTTTTTTCTTTACCCTCTGGTAAACTAACGTAACTATGGAAAATCACCATTTTTAATGGGTAAATCCACTATAAATGGCCATTTTCAATAGCTATGATGTTAGTTTACCAGGGGATATCCTCCACTGAACTAAGACAGAATAAGACAGAAATCTGAAAAATCCACCAGACATTTTCCCAGCAAGACACCCCATGGATGTCCGTATCTACCGTCTCGTTGTCCTTCGTCTACCCTGGCGGTTTCCCGGGTTGCCGCACTGCGGTCAGGGGCACGCCGTGCCCGCAGGCTCTCATCCTGACAAGGAACTGGGGCAGCGATTTCAGCGGTGAAAGTGTTCTAAGTTTAGCAAAGGATAGGAAAGTGACACCCCAAATATGTACAAGGGGAAAAATGGCTAGTATTTACCGTTGGTTAGAGCAACCCTGATTTTGGGCGGACTTTGCTTATCGATCTTTTTGGGGGTTGCTAATGGTTGCTATATCATCTTTGAGAAAAAAAACTGCAGTGGACAAAAATCGCTCGGCTCCCGTGCGCCACAATAGCCACTTCCACTTCAGGGTCTTCTTGGAAGCGGTCGATTCTCCCCTGAGATGCGGCTGCTGACTCCGCACCATATTTAGGGCTAAATTGGAGGCTTACCTTCTGGTAATTTGGTGGGCGGATCGTATATGTTCCCGGTTCGCGGTTCGGTAGCCCCCCCCCGTCCCCAATGGTATGGTACCCCCCCTTCCCACAAAAACATCTCCCATTTTGCATGCTATTTGCAGCATTTCAGTCACGGCCTCCCATTTGCATGCTATTTGCAGCATTTCACAAATAGCATTTAAGAGCCGTATACTTCCTGCAAAGTACCTCAGTACTGTACTCTACTTATGTATTTCTTTTCCACTTCTATACGACCAATAGCGTATCTATACACTACTCATGCAATCCTACTTTATATTTATATATTAACACATTGCATGCCTGTATGCAACCTATCATAGCGTACCTATATACTACCATATAATATACTCCCTGTGTCCTACTCATCTACGACTGATAAGCTGCATCAACCCCCCATCCCCCCACCCCCCAAATCCCAGGGAAGGGGGCAACCACATGACCTACCTAGATACCTCATACTAACGTATGTATGTGTCATTATGTGTGTATATGCATATGTTTGTATAGTATTGTAAAGTACCTATATACTCTACATATTTACTACCTATACACTGCCTATATGTCTATATACTACCTATACAACACGGCTAAAATTGGATAGACACTACCTATGTACTACATACATACTACCATATAGCACCTATACTGTATACCACTTGTTTGGATGCACCAGCTATTACATATTTCCCATACAGCACATTAAATATGCAACCCCCTTCCCACCCCAAGCCACACCCACAGGGGGTTTGGGGGATACCATGACCATGGGTGGGGGGAGGGGGGTGCCCAGAACCTGGAACATATATAAAATATTATAATATAAATTATAAATGAGCCATTTTCCATGGTTATGTTAAACTATCAAAGGGTAAGCATGTTGACTTTGGGGAACATTGATTGATTTTGAGAGTTGGGATGTCAACAGCTGGGCGACATCCCAAATTCATGGGCTCTTACGGACTAAATGACAAGCCCTCTGATGAAAATCAGCCAAGGGGGAAACTAGCTGTTGCAATTCACACCTGACAACAGAACAATCAATGGCAACTCCTAATTTTGATGAAGACTTGACTAGAATTTTCAATTGCATGAGATTGCTGATTCGTTTGCTATCTTTACCCGCAGTCTCCAGTTCAACTGAGTCAACTGGTCAAGTCAGTGAGGGGGATCCACATGTGCCCAGCCTGGCGCATGTCTTTCGGAACCCGTCCATCAATGCGAATGTACCTCTGGTCAGTTCTTGGCATTCGATTTATGATTGAATCCAGACATTACACAGATCTACACAGTATTGCTCAAAGTGAAATCGTCTCAAGTGATGGATGGCAAAAGTCTCCATCTGATGGTTTCAAAACCTGATCATCCCGGCGCACTGACGGCCGATCCTCTTCAACATCTCCTCAAGCTGATTCAGGATCACATGGTGATGGCCTCGTTGCCGCGTTGCCCGCACGGAATGGCACGGATTGGATCACTGCATGTGAAAATAAAATGACCAGGAAATATCGGTTGTATTCACTCGTGATACACTTATGACCGTTCAAAGAATCGAGATAGTATTGCACCGGCGATACCAGCACTCAAATACCGTGTTAACTCAAACCATCTGGACAAATTGGGATCATTGTCATAATCGGTCACTAAACTGAAACGTTCGGCCATTCAGGGATAGATAAGCTAACGAACCTTACCAGGACTTGATCTGCCTAAAAATTAGCCTCTGGTAATCTGACATACCCTCTGGTGAACTAACATAGCAATGGAAAATGGCTATTTATAGTGGATTTTCCCATGAAAAATGGTGATTTTCCATTGCTATGTTAGTTCACCAGAGGGTAGCTAATTTGTAGATGGTTTATGCTGGTGTCACTTCCATGGCTTCCATCCTCGGGTACTTCAACCGTCTGCAATATGGAAACCATGGCCCATTTAGTTCCATGATTTAGCGATTAAAATATGGTGATTTTCTATATCAAACTGTTAGTTGAGGGTAAATCCCGGTTGTATCCCATCATATCCTTGTGATTCTTGAAATGCCCAAGGTTTGTTGTTTAAATCACCAATGTTCTTGCTTGGATGCCCCATGGTGTACATCTTACAAATCAGATCAAATCAGCATCTTGAGCTTGGTGAAATCCCCTATGTTCCAATATGTTTCTTGCTTCACAATATCTGCTGGTTAAATCAGTATTAAATCAGTTAAATCACCAAGTTTCTGTTCAATCCTTCTGGCACCCGAGGAGCCTCCAGCCAGCTTCCCACAGGGCTGGGGAAAAGGGCCGAAGACCACCAACTTTCCCTGCGTCGTCTCGTTCGCCAGCCGTGCTTCGACCTGGGAGAACCGCCAAAAATGGTGTCTTCAGCATCAAAGATCGTGGATTTGAGCAGCAAAAATGGTGGTTCAACCAGCAAAAATGTCTGATTCACCAACAAACATCCGGGTTTAACCATCTAAAATGGAAAAACACAAAAACATGGGGCTTCACCATTGGGTATTGAACCAACTGGACAATTGGATTTGACAAGGCAAACATGCAACTTGGAAAAGAAATCAAGATTCAAGCAACATCAAATTGTGAGTTAAACAACAGAGAAAACATGCTTTCATCAACATTCGCATTGTGATCTTCACACAAAACGGTAAGTTGATATAGTCACTAAGACTTGGGATCCAACGGGCAACATGATTGTCAAATCCCAGTAGATCCAGGCTTTAATCCAAGATGGCAATGGAGAATGGGAAATCATGGGAAATCTGGCTCCCAGAAGGTACTAATACCTCTTCTGGGAGCCAACTTGACTTGTTTTGCTACAAATTATATTAATCCAAATGGGTTTGTCGGAGAATGGGCTGAAGAGTACCTCAATCCATCCTATAGTAAAAACCATCATGTTGCCTGATGTGATGATTTGTTACTATATATATATATATTATTGTTATATATATATACCGTATATCTCCTTGTCGCATATTTTCACTATGGTTACCACAGTGAGGGTTGGTTTAATCCCCATTAAACCGATACTAAACGTGACTCTCATAACCCAAACTGTTTCAATGAACTGATATTGTTGCTGAGTTAACTCCACAGTATCATCTTCCCATATATCTTACCACAAGTTTCGTGTGGTTATTATACGATATACCATTATATACCCCCATTGGTAAACCCCATTGGTAAACCCCATTGGTAAACCCTATTGGTATCCAATTGGTATTCTCCGGGAGATTATGGGTATATACGCCTAAATGTTGATGGTTTATGGTCATGTTCACTATCAAAACACAATTTGGGGGTTAATTTTCTATTTTAAGACATTGCAAAATGTCAGTTTGGTGATATGTCCTACGAATATCCTATGAATATCCCACTAGTATCCCACTAATATCCCATTAAACCGGTATTAAACCCTATTATATATATATAAATGCTCCGGATCCCCAAGTTTCACCAAAGGAAATAAAGGGCTGGGAGACCCCCCCAAGTTCACCCTTCCAGGCTCCGACGAAGTCCACCACAGGCGCTGCTTTGGCCTGCCGTTGTGCGGGAAAATTTACCGTGGCCTAGCCCTGGCGGGGAAAATCTAGTCTAAGAATGTTTTTTTTGCGCATTGCCACGTTTGATTGCTGAAGGGTATATTTGATGATACTGTATCAATGATACCTATATTTGAATGATCAATACTGCTGCCTGTACTAGAACATACTAGAACCAACGAATGTTAATGTTTTTTTAAAGATAATTTGCAGGTACCACCATTTTAAATGTTAGCAAACACCCAGGCCCCAATGGATGAACAAATGATCTTCCTGCCGCACAAAGAGTCATATGATGTTTTCTATTCAAACACCAGTATGTTGAGTACAAATCACCACCACCAACAGCATCATCACCATTACCATTACCATCACCATCACCATCACCATCACCATCATCATCATCATCAAAATCACCATCATCACCACCACCACCAGCATCATCATCAGCATCATCATCAGCAGCAGCATCACCATCATCATCACCATCACCATCAGCATCATCATCCATCCGTCATTATCATCATCATCACCATCATCACCATCAACATCATCATCCTCATCATCATCGTCATGGGCATCAGCATCATCATCATCATCATCGTCAAAGCATCAGCATCAGCATCATCATCGTCATCATCATCATCATCACCGTCACCATCACCATCATTATCATCATCACCATCACCATCACCATCATCATCATCATCGTCATCACCATCGCCATCATCATCATCATCACCATCATCATCACCACCACCAGCATCATCATCAGCATCATCATCAGAAGCAGCATCACCATCATCATCACCATCACCATCAGCATCATCATCCATCCGTCATCATCATCATCAACATCATCATCCTCATCATCATCGTCATCATCATCGTCATGGGCATCAGCATCACCATCATCATCATCATCACCATCACCATCACCATCATGATCATCATCACCATCATGATCATCATCACCATCACCATCACCATCATCATCATCACCATCATCATCATCATCGCCATCGCCATCGCCATCGCCATCGGCACCATCATCATCATCATCTTCATCATCATCATCATCACCATCACCATCACCATCACCATCATCATTCATGAGCTCTTGACCCATCCTCACCTGGGCTGTCTGAGAGAAAACTTTGCTGATCAGGGCGTTGTGATTCCGTTTTTTTTGTTGAGATTTCATGATGGCCTTGGCGCGTCAAACGGTTGCTGTCTGAAGGGATATAAGGTATTTGGTTTGGGTCAAAATTGGGTACCCCAATCATTGGATGGTTAATACTAAAAATCGGCTAAAGCCTGTGGTCCCCCAGGTGTTCATTTTTGAGCCATAGCCATATGTATATATTTTTTTTTATTTATTTAATCATATAATCATATATGTATATGTATACGTATATGTATTCATGATTTTCGGCCATTTCAATCGGGACATTGGGGCTTTCAACCGATCTTGGGGCGCCATGAGTGTGTTTGACCATGGAAGAAGACATTCCTTGTTTTGGCAAATTGAAAAGGTTTGGTATGGTTCGGCCATTTAGACAGTGGGTTAAATCCATGGTGGACGTCGGCCCCGGCTGGAGCATGTTTAAGTTTGGGCCGGAAATGAGATACTTCAGATTTGACAAGATCTTGACTCGAACAGTGGCCATCTTTAAGTAAGAAAAGTGAATTTACCCCAAGTTGTAGCAACTTTTACTGGAAGTCCAGCCAGTTTGTGGTGATTCTTGATGGGATATAAGGGCGCAAGAGGGCATATTATTGAGGATACCCCAAGTATCGGTAAGTCAACCATTTTGTGAGATATTTATCATTGGGATACTTACATATATATATATATATAGATACCCCAGATATCAATGTATTACCAAGTATCATGAAATACTTATTGAGATCACCAATCGAATTATGTTTGAGGAATGAGTCTTTGATCATTTGATACCTGGGTGAAGGCCATAGTGCCCAGTGCCCATCCCTTTTGAACCCGGCTCCTTAGAATTCCTAAGACTCGGGCGACGATTTTTTGGACATACTTTCCGTTGATCTTGTCACCTGGCGTGCCGAAATTCCCGACACCAAAAACCTCGGTTGCATAAATATGGTGGATATATCGGATATATGTGGATATTAGCTGGTTGGTGGTTTTAACATATATTGAAAAATATTAGTCAATGGGAAGCATTACCTGTATCCCATATATCATGAAAAATAAAAAATGTTCCAAACCATCAACCAGTTCATGTGGATCTTGCAGTCGACGAGGCATGTTTAATGATTTTGATCACTCATGTAATATAATGTAATATCCATTTTGGTGGCCAATCCTCTTTTGCAACGCCTGAAGCGCTCTTCAACCGGATTCAAGTCTGCCACTTTGGAGGGATATAGTGCCGCACACGGACAAAAGGGATTACCTATAGAATTATACAGAGTTTCTGAGCTGTCTCTCCAATCCAACACAACTCACTGAATCTGTCCATTTTGGGGTATTTTTTGGCAACTCACTTGGGCTTCAGGCGGAAGTTCTGCCGGTACTTCGTGATCTGGGCCTGAGAACCAGACAGGGACAGGGATAGCATGTGTGGAATGTGGAAAATCATGGAAAATCCACCACATGTCCATCTTCTATGTGGTTCTATCCCCATCCACAGATCTTTTGGCCAGCTGGCCAAACAGTCATCTCTTGGCTGGCACGACATTGCTCCGCAACCAGAAACATGAGATTCAACTCTGCGTGTCCTAAATCTGAAACCAATCTGAATCACACTTCCTTGGCAGTCCAAAAATGGCATTCAAAACATGGGATTTCATCCTGGAAAACATCTCCTAGATATATACATATATATACATATGTAAACATGTTCCTATCCATCTTCAGTATTTTATAAAAATATAGCCTTTGGTGATTTTGTTGGTAGCAAACTGGAAAATCCCCACATGTTTCATGGGTAAATCATCAGTGCCCACTGCCAAGGTGCCAGGTCTGTCAACACCTCCTGACACAGGAGTGGAAGGTCATCCAATGGCGTTTCAAAATGGAACTTGATGGAACTTAGTAACTTAAACCATGTCAGTAGTGTTTGTTAAGTTTCTTTAATTGTGATTGAAGATGGTGAGTGTTCTTTTTCCTTCCAATACTACACAAAACTGCAATTTCGCAACAGTGTTATGGGGATTCAGCTCAATGAGCACGGCCAAACCAGTCGTGTATGTGTATCAAACAGAAAAAGTGGACGCACAATATAATTTGTGTATATGATTGTTTTTTTAAATCAAGCATAGTAAAACCATGTGTATTATAAAACCACTAATCATGGAAATGCCGTCAAAGCAGAGACGCACTTGGCCTGTTGCCTGTTGCACCATCCAGTGACTTGGCTTCAAAATCATCAAACCGCCTCAAACAAATGAATGATTGAATACACGTAAAATATCGTGAAACAAGGACACGGTAAACTGGCTCAATATCTTGGCCCTGGGGAGACGTTCAACCTCCATTCTCGCAGTGAAATCCGGAATCTAGGTGGTTTCCCACCTTGTTTGGTCACTGTGGCCATGATTTCAAAGATCTTCACGATTGAAATTAAGATTCGCCATCAACGTTCGAAAACCTTTGAAACAAGATCTTGTATCTTAGAGACCCATATTTTAAGTATCTTATCTTACCCAATGATTTCCCAATGGTTAGACTGAGATCATCCGGTTCTTGTTTTACCCAGACGGGCACCTCCTTCTTGTGGCGCACCATGTAGCTGGAGAAGATCTGGTTCAACTCCTCCCCATGCCTGGAGCGCTTCGGCACGCTTCGATGATCCAGGAGCAAGCGGGATCTGTGAAGTGGGAAACGTCTTATATATTATATGTATGTATGTATGTATGTATGTATGTATGCATGTATATATATATATATATATATATATATTGTGTATATGTATATATATATAGTATATATATATTGCATATATATATATTGTATATATATATTGTGTATATATATAATTGTATGTATATATGTATTTTGTATATGTAATTTATAATATATTATTGCATCATGTCTTATATAATATGAATATTATATCATACTATATATACCATATATATATACTATACTAGATGATAATTATATAACATGATCATCGTATCATACTTATGTAGATACTAACACACACACATATACATACAGTACATTACATACGTTACGTTACATTACATTATATTACATTACATCATATATATATATATGTATATTTGCAAATGTATATATATATAAGTATATATGTATATATGTACATATGTAGATATGTATATATGTATATATGTATATATGCATATATGTATATGTATATATGCATATATGTATATGTATATATATATATATCTATATGTATCATGTATGTATGTATGTCTACACACTTATAAACTTAAACTTATCCTTGTTAAAACATGAGACGCCCTGGACCACACACCTATATGTTCGTATTAAATGTTTCAGCATGAAATCCCCACGGCCATCCCCGGGGGAAACACCTGGCACCCACGGGTCTTCGCGTGATGCTGCCGTCCGGCTCCTGAAAACATCATGACTTAGGAAACCCCTCACATTAAACACCCAAGAACTTCAAGAAACCATGGTTTCTGAATGGGGATTCGCATATCACCATTTGCAGAGCTGTTTAATACTACGGGAATGGGAGGTCTTCATTTTGGATCTTCAGTTGCTTCAGTTCGTCTGAAAATCTTCGGGAAAAGACAACCTAATAAAAAATCCATCATATTCCATCTAAATCCATTACGTGATCAACCACCATTCACCCTTTAAATCCCATTAAATCCCATGAATTCCCCATTGAATCCATCAATTTCCCATCAATTCACCATGGCCATGCCACAAAAATCTCCCCGTGACCCAAGCTTTCGGTGAGCGAAGCCCGGGCCCAACCGGCCCATCCTCCATCTCCTTAAAGTCACAGTAGCGTTCACCTGGCGAGTCTTTTTTCTGCGATCAACCTTGGAATAGAAAAAAATCCCTGAGATTTAATGGGATTATCCAAGATTTTGTTTCCTGCACATTTTCCCGTGAGATATTGATGGGATTTCATGGGTTTAGATAATGGAATATATATATATATATATATATATTAATATATATATATATAATACATAAATTTAATGCCTTTGGTCAAATCAAACTTGGGCTGCTTCTTTGGGGATTGATTTATTTACTCCAAGTTGCAAAGAATTAGCCCGATTTGGACAATTGCAACCTCTGATAATTTGTGCCAGAGCTATGGACAATCAATGACAAACAACATTTTTACTAGGTATATGCACCAAGAACAATGGATACGTTACAAGGTATGCATTTTGCAACTATAACCAAGTGGGATATTACGTGTTGCTACTCCCAATAATTAGATAACACAAAAAAGACACGTTCCAACATAAAACATTCCAATTTACCAATGAAAACGTTTTTTTTGTGGGAAAATCATTGGTTCATAGATATTTCATTGGATATCTTGGCTCTTTTGTTTGATTGTCTCCGGCCATCTTGATGGAGGGACAGCCCGGATTTATGGTCACTGGATTTGGATAATCTTTGGATCATCTTTGGATGATTCCCCCATTGAAAGGAAACCTCCAAATCATATGTTTACAGAGTTGCCATCGCACCAGCCCCTGGCGCACAGAACGCGTCGTAGCTGGGCATTTGCAGATCAAGCCTCAGGAGTCTCAGAGCCTACCAATCCCCAAGATCTCCATTACCCATCTGGAGGTTTCCTAAGTCATGGGGGTACCCCCAGTTCTCATCCATTTATGGCTGTTTCATGAAATAAACCATCCAGCTATTGGGATACCTCCATTTCAGGAAATCCCATTATCACCCATTATTAATCACTATTAACCATTCGTAACTATCATTAACTATATATTAGCCATATATCAGCCATATGTTTTTACCTTTAGTGCCATATTAACCATCATTATGTAACCAGATATTACCATGTTTTTTCACCATCATTCATTAACTATCATCATTAATCATTTATTAACCATTAGCAACCATATATTGAGGGAAATCCCCATTTTGTCCATGCCCAAAATCCATCAAAATCCTGGGCCTCCCGGCGCTGCCATCAAGGTCCAAGTCTCAGCGGCGGAATTCAGCCTGACACCGTGGCCGGAGAGGCCGCAAGGGTGCCGGGGGGGATCTATAGCAGTTGGAGAACTATATGAATCTATATGAATCTATATGAATCTATATGAATCTGTATGAATCTGTATGATATAGAGATGATGAACAACCATGAAAAATAGGACTTGATGGGGGTTTTACCACCAAAAATGGTGCCTCAACACGGCTTCACGATCTTGAAAAGGGAATATCCAACAAAATATACATCATGGGGGTTCAGCATCAAAAAGACTGGAGATAAATTGAGATGCCAACAGTTCATGATTTTCGGGGTGTTCGTACCCCCGTTTTTTTCACTTCACACATATAGCGAATCCGTGGCCAAGTTTCGCCTCAGTTCGATCATCGAAGTTCAGGGGCATACTGCGACGGCAAAGTTTCCAAGATTCTCACATTACTAATGGGAAAATCATTCTATAAACTTTAATAATACCCATAAATAGTAGGATACATCTATAGTTAACTATGATATCGTTATATAGATATATTATATATATATATATGGGTAAATTAAAATTAATTCACTAACCTGAAATAAGGCCTCACATGGGGATGATTCCCCGAATCCTAACTATGATTATAGGGAGAACAGGCTTCTGTCGTGATCAAATTTACCCAGACATATTTCATGATATCATTATATCCAGTGTTATGTCCGTTATCATTACTGGTTGGTGGTTGACCTACCCCTCTGAAAAATGATGGAGTTCGTCAGTTGAGATGATGACATTCCCAACTATTGGGGAAAATAATCCAAATGTTCCAGTCACCACCAACCAGATCATCATCATATTCCCATTGTTGTTGGTTTATACCAGATTAACCATAGATTAACCATTGATTAACCACAGACTAACCATAGATTGACACTGATAGTTATCACTATCAGATTAACCATAGTCACAACCATAGATTAACCACAGATTAACCATAGATTGACACTGATAGTTATAACTATCAGATTAACCATAGTCACAACCATAGATTAACCACAGATTAACCATAGATTGACACTGATAGTTATAAC
>Ga0126342_10004711_pt1 | contig 23443 bp, 22 predicted proteins | sample Cyp1metagenome_FD_92528 | JGI IMG/M metagenome (GOLD analysis project Ga0126342, IMG submission 92528) | Coral microbial communities from Lord Howe Island, Old Settlement Bay, Australia - Cyphastrea 1 metagenome | ecosystem: Host-associated > Invertebrates > Cnidaria > Coral ...
GAAGAGTTTCTGGGTGAAGAGTCTCTGGGTGAAAAGTATGTGCAAGAAGAGTTTCTGGGTGAAGAGTCTCTGGGTGAAAAGTATATGGGTGAAAAGTATGTGCAAGAAGAGTTTCTGGGTGAAAAGTCATTGGTGGAAAATAGGGGTAGATGGGATGCTGGCTTTCGTTCCCCCCTTCTCAGGTTTACATATATTTACAGTTACATGGATGATGAAGTATGTAGATGAGAAGCGCGCGGGACCCAGTCGCTTCCAGTCAGTGGTGCCGGCCCATCATGGCCCATCTCCCATGCTCAGGACATCAGTCTTTACACCGGTGTCCATGCCAATGGCGGCCCAGAGGCAATCGTCAAAGGCTTAGGCCCACCAGGGTCGGATCTGCGCTGGAAGCGCACCGTTCATATGGAGATTTCCGAAAATGGAGGTGCCCCAAAACCGTAGGTTTCATTTGGTTTCAATACTCATTCATGGTCTAATGACAAATGACTTGGATATTCTTGGATGATTTGGTTGTACCATTTTAGGAAACCCCATATGGGTCCATATATGGTATGTCTTTCCCAAAGGACCTGGTGCTTTCTTACAACGTGCGTTGACCTGTGCCCACCACTCCAGTTCAAAACATTGGGTGACTCCGCCAAGCTGCGTGCTTATAACTTAGCTAATTGGTTTCAAAAAGTTGGAAGACAATGGGTCCAACGTGGTCGAACATAGTATCCTAAATTTGGTGGGCGAGCTGTGAGCCAGGCACCGGCAGTGCGCCAGTGTCTTCATTCCGCATGTGGTGAACCGAGGACTTGATCTGGCTGGGCTGGGCAAGGCACCATATTTAGTTATTTTTGATTTCAGAAAATCGTCTAGAAAAATGGTGTTGTCAAAACAGAAAGACCATGCGGGAACTTGACTTGGTCAAAAAGCAGCCATACCATTTATAAAATCATTGATTTTTTTTGTCGCTAGGGACCTTTGTGTACAAAGAGGTTAGCAGATGGTGCTGTCGCTGAACTTGAGGGCGCGGCGTGATGATTAATTATTTACAAAATAGCTACCTGGTATGATGGTCCCAAGTGACTCTGTGTGCTATATATAATTATATATTATTTGTGGAAGTAATTATGTAAATAGATACATGGCTCTTGAAAAAAATATAATATACACACATATGCATACGCGCATGTATATATACATGTACACATATAAATCTATTTGTACGAATCTGTGTGGCTACTCTTGGTGGGGTGAGCAAGGAGGAGATCTTGTGCACTTCTCATCTTCATCCCCCTGCATCATTCCAGGACCTACAGACGAATGCTGGGGAAGGGGACACAGAGCCCAGCCTTGGCAAATTCGGCTGTGCAGTGCGGCTGTGGCTTCGAATTTCGGTTGGTTTCACCGAACCTTGGAACACAGGGCAGCTGCTGGGGTCTTGAGCCTGCTGGGCCCTGAGAGCTCTGAGTTGAAGGCTGCATTTTGGCCAACACTCTGACAATCATAAGCCAAGGTACATGATATATGTCCGTTGAATCTGTTGGTTACACCCATCAGCGCTCAGACTTGGGGCCCGCGCTCCCCCAGTAGTGGACCGCGCCAGTCTTCTGCGAATGCAGAAATGATTCTGGCAGCAGCTCTGAAGGCAAAGGCAGCGCGCTGAAACATCAGATGTTTGCACCTTGTAGCTGTTGCAAAGCAACGCGTCTAGAACGCCTATCCCACGCCCGACTTTCTACTGGGAATATTTCCGCTGTCCTGAGCCTAGCACTCTCAAGTAGACCATAGGACTTCCTAAGGCGAGCAAGGCCTTTTTTCACTGCAGTCCCTGGCTTGGAAGGCTAGAGAATTGAGCATCCAGCCGTGTAAGATATGTAAGTGCGCTTTTTCAGGTGTTCCTCTCAACACTTCTTCAAACACATCACCATCGGAATGGAAGATCACCATCAGTAGTCGGGGAATCCAGCTGAACGATGCCAAGGCAGACGCATGAGGGGTTATATTTTGTTACTTCATCCGCCAGGGCTTCTCCAGCCATTTGTTTTTGCTATCCTCTGACACCAAGTCAGTTTGCCTTGCTCGCAGTTCACCGCGCAGTTTGCGCGTGGGGATGCTCACCGTCACCAGCAATCACCAGTGTTGCAGTTTTTGTGGATCAAGGAACGCTTGAGGTGTTTGCTCAAGCTTATTCATATTCTACAAAGTCAAAGATGCTCAGATGCCGCATATGACTAAAAGCTGAGAGGTCGCCTTCTCAGAGCGAGGCCAAGCTGATGAAGTGGCATTCAGAAGTTGGTTGGGCTCGGGGGTGCAGGGATGTTTTATTTTCGATCTCAGCTGGGGATGTTGATTCCAAATTACTGATATTTAGTGATACATTTTGGGGATGGATCAATGAAGGAAATGGAGAATTTGGTGCAGTGTGGTGTGGTGCCCAAGTTCCTGAAAGACCGTAGAATGCAGCAGTTTGGAAACTACTACTTGTTGAGAATGTGCTGATCCTAGTGTGCTGTCGTGACGCCTGGCAATTTTGAACTCAACGATAGCACTGTCAAAGAACAAGTGCTCTACATAATACATTTGGATTCAGTCAAATTCAATCTCCAAGAACGTCATCTCTTACGAGTCGAAGTCAGGTAGAAGATGATAAAAGAGGAGTTGAATTCTGGCCAATGTCCGAATTGAACCAAGTCAGTGCCAGAGATTTCACAACTACTTCACATATCTTCGCTGTGCGGTGTGAATCCCATCCCCTGGGGCCGTGGGGCCATGTGTCGCCATGGATCGCCTTAAAACCGACCGGAAGCGCACGGACGATGGCGTCGGCACTCGTGGCATGGAGGATTTGGTGCTTCAGGTGCGTGGCCGCTCCCTGGCCGGCAGCAAGGTGGGGCTGCCAAAAAGTGATTCTACTAGAAAAAGGACATATTCTATGACATGACGTGATGATATATGAGTTGATAGGGTTGCAACTCTGAACATTGCTCATAACTCGGGCCAATGGGAATTTCAGGATCCTAAAATGGAGGTACTGTACCATATAAGGATCATAAGCCCATATTTTGTGGGGATATTCCCTTACATAGGCCTTATATAGGCCTTATGTATGGTAGGTACCTCCAATTTAGGTTCCTGAGATGGCCAGTGATCGGGGCGCATTTTTGTCTGGGTAAAGGTCAGCAAGTTTTGACCCTTGAGGGCATTGAGTCTCTTGATGCCTAAGAGGCAAGTGTCAAGGGGTCAGCTCTCTGGGGCTTTGTGAGCTACAGCCACTTCCGGATTCCATGACCTCACCAAACCATGCCAGGAGTTCATCTCCGAAGAAAGCTACGAATCTGAGAAGAAGAGCAAATCTGTAGCTGGAGCAGGTCGTTGTGTAATCCAGAAATTCATCATGTACCCAGCTCCTTGTCCTCAAAAGAAGTGGGAAGCGCCCAGTGCCACGGTACCATCATGGAAGAGCTGGATAGAGCTGGCATTTGGCAAAATAGCGAATGGTTGGTGATTGGATTCATCTTCATATGATTCATAATTATAGCTTTAAATGTTTATTTTTTGGGTTTAACTGGGGGGATGCCATGTATATGATGCAAATACAATTACATCAATTACGCATATATGCCTATACAGGAATATATGGGATGATGTGTGGATGGCAGCAGTAGCAGAGGTTTGTTGATGTTTTCTTTCCCTTGCGTTGCCTTTCCTTCCCTCTATGTAGTCAAGAGATGCATTTCAGGACAACAACTTTCGGCGCCTTTGGACTGCCCTGGCATCTCGGATGTCTCTGGTATTCTCTGGTAATCAAACATGGCAATGCACATTTCCATACATTTCCATACATTTCCATACATTTCCATACATTTCCATGCATTTCCATACATTTCCATTCATAGATGTCATAGATGATTTTTCCATATTTTTCCATTCAGATGCCCATTTAGTTCAGGGATTCCCATGGCCATGTTTGATTACAAGAGGCTAAGGGGCAGCAAGGTCCTGAATTCTGATGTCGGTTTGTGGTCCTGCACGTCACTGTTGTTGTGAGCCGTCCGGGACACCATAGTGTCGATATGATCTTCAATGGTCTTACCCATAATGCCGTAGATTCCAGAGATGAGCGTCTCATTTCTTCACCGCCATGCGCTGCCGTCCAGGTAGTTGGTTTGCTGGTCTACACCGGCACCATCTTCATCTATCGCTTGATTTTTGTGCGCTTTTATGTTCCAAGGGAACTGGAGGTGTGGTTTTTTTCTTGGCAGGTTTTGAGCGCTGTGACTGATGGAATTCACCCAAAGCGACTGGGCGGTGGAACACCTGCCGCTTTTCTTTGTTGAAGGAACGGTTAGAAGGAATCAAACCTTAAGCATCTCCAGCATTGCCACGGTATGCTTCTGTGACTTCTGTGCTTGATTGCTGTATGGCCTGTCTTCGGAATCCGACTGGTGCTGGCTCCAAGTTAGAAACCTTGTCGTTGCTGCAGGTTTCAGAGCCATGGACGCCCTTGGCTCGTCACTCTGGGGCCGCCAGCAGCGCGAAGTGATTGTCATAGGCCTGGATGCTGCAGGCAAGACTACCACGCTGCAGAGCATGAAGAGTAGACAAGGAGGACAAATCCAGACGCACATCCCAACGGTTGGCTTTTTGTTAGAGACCTTGGAGTTTGAAGGATCTGCCAAATTCATGACCTTAAAGGCCTGGGATGTGGGTGGTCGCACCTTCATTCGCCCACTCTTAAGACATTGGTTCGCCACCACCGATGGCATCGTTTTCGTGGTGGACTCGTGTGATCGGGAGAGGCTGCAGGATGCACGGCATGAACTTGATCGAGTCCTGGCAGAGGAGGAGCTCCATGGAAAGCCGTTGCTGGTCTTGGCCAACAAACAGGACCTGCCCTTCGCGGCCAACACCACTGAGCTGGTGGAGAAGTTGGGCTTGCATTCCTTGCGACATCGGATGTGGTTCATCCAGGAGTGGATCAAAGTAGTGTTGTTTGTTGCTTGGGACTTAGGACACTTTAAATGTTGGAAGAACGTTAAGGGAACCAGCATGAAACTGAGTCACTGGTGCCTTTCCCTTCAGGAGAGCGTGGCTACAACCGGCAGTGGTCTATGGGAAGGTTTGGATTGGCTTGCAAGCGCCATGAAGAGCCAGAGTAAGCCCCAGCCACCAGCGAGGCCAACAGTGGGACTGAAGATGCCAAAGTCCATGGAGAAAGACCTGGCAGACGATGTCTCCACTGCAGACACTGAGGATGTTTCGACTAGAGCTGAACTCACTCAAAGCTGAATGTGAGAGGGGGCGCATAGCGAGATTAGCGAGTGTCAAACAAGAAACTTACCCTATTTGTGGGCGTACCCCATTTTTAGGCAAACCCGTACACGTTGTTTCTTTGCACCGAGTTAGCCACATGCCTTAAGTGAAAGACAGTCGCAGATTTCGCATTTGCACTTGCAGAGAGACGGACAGATTGTGCAGATCTGGCGGGCCTCTCTTCAAAAATGATTCTCAGGAAGAAGGTGTCAACTCTCTTTTCCAAATGGTTGCTAGGATGAGAGAGCCACTTTGTGGCAAGCAGCTTCTGGTTGACCAATTGCACCTGTACAGCCGTGGCCGACCATGTGATGGCATCGATGCAAATCAGCGCTCGGGTTGCTGGGAACCATACTTGGGCTGGGCTTGATGAGGAGACTCCCCCCCATGATTTTGCAAAGCCACTGTGACAGGTCCCGAAATTTTGGAACTACTTTGATCGCATGGTGGACATCATGTTTCTGATGGATTTGCTGATTCAGTTTCTTTTCACCTACACCAGCGAGCGGCTTGGATTGTGAGGGCTGCTTGGGGTGATGGAGTCAGTGTGCTGGGCGAAAGCTGATCATCTGTCGGCATCTAAGGAAAGGATACGAGGCGGTCCGCAGGGTTGGTCAATGCTGGACCTGTCCACTGGTGATAGGTCTTCCCTACAGAGAGTGCAACTACGCACATGCACTCCGTAGATGCATAAAATGTGTGCAGGCTCTGCTATCGGATAGGGGTACATAAAAGTCAGCACACATCAAGGCAGCACGGGTTCCATTGGGTGCCAGGTCGCTCTGCCTCGGAAGATTGCCATCAGATATCTTAGCGGATGGTTTTGGGTCAATGCGAAGCTTGGGCTCAATTTGCGCTCCTCTGAAACTGTTGGGCAAATCCCAAAATCCAGCGATGTATCACCATGTTCACAAACCACAACTGGGGGGCATAGGGCACGCCAAAGTTTCGGACAAACGCATTGCCCACGACTTTGTTCATATTGTGATTTGGGTGCCTTGGCAAAAAGCACATCCACCGCTTGTGCATTTGCAGAAAGTCTTGGAGCCAAGGATTTCCTGTGTGCCGGAAGAGGCCAGTTGCCGGCTCTTGCAAGGGCATCTTTTGGCAATTGAAAAAGGGACACTTATTTCCCAAGTCCAATTTTTAGGTTTCGCAAGAGTCTTTTCTGGATCCTTTAAGGAGGACGTAGCAACCCCCTCCCCCAAAAACACAAGCCGATAGAACGTGTTTTAGCACTATGTAGGTTTGAGTATATCCGCATGATAGATCGGAATCACTCACCAATTATCTGATGGATAGTGACATTCGTACAACATCACATAGCTATCATCTTTCACTATAAGGCTGCCAAAAAAAACATTACATAACATAATATAACTCATAATATCATATAATAGATAGTATAATATAGAAGATAATAGATAATATAACATAATATAATACAATATAATAGAATATAATATAAAATAATAAAATATAACAAATAATATAATATCTAATCTAATCTAATATAATCTAATCTAATATACTATAATATGATGATATATAATGTAACATATGATAAGATAAGTGTCGTCTTTCTTCTTTTCTATCTTATGTGTGTGCCAAACATCTTTCAGTGTCAGCAAAGTCCTCGGCCCGCAGCTCGGCAGGTCGCCAGCGCAGTGTATCGATACATGATGAGTGACGCAGGAAGTTCCACTGCGAATGGTGGACATCGATCTTTGAGGCGGGAGCCGTTGGTGGAGTTCGCTGGATGCTGATCAGGGAGACAATGGGAGCATGCCAACCATAGTGGGTATACGGTATACGGATGTATACGGTATACGGATCAAAATGATGATATAGTATGATATAGTGGGATAGAAGCAATATTATTAGTCTCACTCCCATAGTGAATGGCCCCAGTCACAAGTGTGTGCAAATCCCCTACATCCAGTATGGTTTGGTTTGGGGGTGTTTAATATCAATTATATAGGGGGACGGGATTGCTTGACACAAGCATGACACAACCATGGTATGACTGTGGTTTGGTAGAACATGTCCTTTTAGAAGATGGGGTTGCCCACTAAAAATAGGTTACTTCCCCGCCCGTGCTTGTCGTGTCAAACCGGGTTTCTGCTTGTTTTCTGGGCAGAGGCTGGTTCGCATGCAGCGAATGACGAAGATTGTCCGAATGTTGAGACTGGTGCTTCTTGGCTGCAGCCCAGAACCCTAGCCATAACTCCCCTTCATGGAAGCCAAAATGAACAGATCCAATGCTCAACCAGGGTTTCCGAGGTGGTGTTGATATTGACTCTTAACTTAAGGCCTTAAGGGGATTGGATTGTGATGGACGCGATATGACGCGATGACGTTTGTGTTAGCGATTGCAGAGTTGCTCAGGAAGTTGACCCAACTGACTGAGCGGCTCAATTTGGACATGTACATCCAGAGATACAAGGCCCCTGCGACTGGAGCGAAACTTGTGACATCTTCTGACCCAAAAGTCCGAGGATCTAGATGCCTGATGCCTGAACGATCACTGGGTCCCAGCTTACAGTGTACCTCTAGGATCCTCTAGGTATAAGTAATCATCATGTCTTGATCTCTGCATGCCACAAAGTGGGTCCCAAAGGATTATTTTTTGGGGCAGCGTATCCAAATCACGACTGAGAATCGTGAGCAACTCCCTTTGGCACAGAAGATTTGCACAGCGCAGATTTCAGGTCCAAAAAGTCTGCACAACTATGTGGGTATGGGTAAAATGATCCTCCCAAAATGGATGGCTTTACATAGGTACAGCCCAAAGAATGACCATCCGGCCCAAGTGCCAGCAGCGGGCCGGAAGGTGGTGGCGGTGTTGAACACCCTCTGCGGCCTTATTTGGGCTGTTCATGTGATGGCAGCTGTGGCAGCACTGTAAAACCAAGACCTGGCAAGCCAATGGTTGACCGATGGTTTAGCAATTATTCAATAAGATCCAGCAATGACTGAGCTACTTTGAGCCTAAGACCAATTGTCCTCCTCCGCGATGGCTTAAATCACCCCGCCCATAACCAACCCAACATATTATTGTCTTGATATGTTTGGTCAGCAGGGTTAGTCCCCTCAAAACGTTGTAAACACAAGACGCCATCCCCAACTACTTGCCAGAAACGGGTGGGTTAAGTTTATGGTATTGGGTCTGCCACATGAACTGGAGTTGCATATACTGTAGCCTACAGGGTTATCCGGTTATATCACAGCATCATTGTTGATTGGTATTTGTTTATTATTGTTATTAATTAATTAATTAGTTTATTTATTTATAATTATTTATTAATTATATTTTTGTTTATTTATATTTATATTTATATTTATATTTGTTATTATTATTATTATCATCATTATTGTATATTATTCTTACTATCATCATCATCATCATCATTATTATTATTATATATGCATATGCATATACATATACATATACATATACATATACATATACAACGTGTTTACATACATTCATACATGCTATAAACTATAGTGAGTCGCGTATGACGTTACTTGTAGTTTTTGATTGGAGTTAATGATTTGATTCCAGGCTATCAATCACTGCATGTCATATAAATCTCCAACAAAGAACTTTTATGCCAATGGCTTCTTATAGTGAGTACCATTCAACTTCCAAGGCAATATTCCGAAGTTTCTTCCAACGGAAGGAGACTTAACTTCAAAGTGAAGAAAACGACTCAAATAGTCAAAAATCATCTAAAATCCTATTTTCGGTCTCTTCTGGAGCTCCAGGCCTGTGGCTGGTACCTCTGTGCCGCCCTGCATAACGACCCCCTGGAGACCTGGCTGGCCCGGCGCCTGGTGGGTGTCAATGAGGACCATCCCAGATCCCCAAATGGGTCGTGCTAATTTGACATTAGGTCCAACACCCCAAAAATTCTCGCCCGACAAAGGTCCAAGGCCCCAAGGCCAAGGCCAAACACACCCAGATATCCATTGGAGGAGATGTTGCTGAACTGCTCCCCATTTGATCAATGGGCGCATTCCATGTACTTCGTTTTTGCCGCAGCTCGGTGAAGTTGGAAGGGATCGGTGCGGAAGTTGGGAGGATGATGTTTTGGGGATGTTGGCACTCAAGGCGAGAGGATGTGTTCGCAGTCTTTGCAAAAATGGGGGGATGTCCTGAATTCAAACAAAATCAATTGTTGATGTCAGTAGATAAGCGGGATGCTTGCGCACCCTCTTCAATTATGCTGTGAATTCGCTTTCAGTTTCACTTGAAACAAATCGACAGCCTATTTTGATGTGCTGTACCACTCACTTCATGCCTCCATGATCACATTCCTCTAAGCATTTTTTTTTTATCTCCCAGGTGTGAGCACGTTATTTCTGACTTGGCAAGGAGTTCTTACATGTATAGGCTAGGCAGGAGTTGACACCCCCTGGTAATTTAACATAGCCATGGAAAATCATAATATTTTAACACGTATTAAATCATCTATAAATGGCCATTGGGCCATTGTCCATAGTAAACTGTTACATGACAGGGGCTTTGATCCAAGCCCATCCAAGCCCCAGGGCTTGCCTCCTGACCAGGTCTTCACCACAGTTGGTTTTGGAAACTTGGCAAGACAGGAATAGAGAGCGGTGCTGCACAGCCTGTCGAGCTTCCCACTGAAAAAAAAAAACCTTGAGAATCATGGGGATGGAGTCGAAATCTATAGTGGCTATAGTGCATCGGAGGGATAAATGTCCGCAAGCACCTGCTATTTCGGTGTTGGGTTTGACCCATACTCATACGATCTCATATGATGATGTCCTATGTGACCCTATGTGATCCTATGTGCCCTGATGTGCCCTGTTTTTTTTTTTAACCCAGGTGACATCTCAGCCTTTACAACTGGTGAGATCATGTACGTGACTCTCACCATGATGGTTGGAGCCATCGTGCACAGCCTTATCGTTGGACAGGCACGGCAATGCAAGTGAAGCGGGCATCCAGTTCGTTCTCAATGCAAGGAATCCTCCAAGTATCGGTGTATAAATAAATAGATAACTAATTATATGTATATATATATATATGTATAATATATAGACAAGATAAATATAAAGCACATTATTGTATATCACACATATGACCCATAATGTACACACACACACATTAGATGCATATATAAGACATATTTTTATCCATTTGATCTGGAACCCTGCACCTCGCAGGTGATCGGCGAGGTCACCAGCGACAACACGGTGCGGTTTTTCAAGGGTGGGTCATGGATTGGCTTGCTGTTGCTTCCTGGGAAATCTGCAGGAACACCCATTAAAAGGTATTAGAAGCAGTAATTTTTGTAAGATTAGATAAGTAACGCTATGAGTAATACATATTTTTTGACCAGTATTATATGACTGGTAAATTAGTATATGAGATTATTGATATTATATGTTCCAATGCTGATGGTTTGGACCATATCTTGTTGCCCGGCATGAGATGTACCTTTCCCGGCGTCGCCCTGGGTCCCTGGGTAGGTGAACACCTTCCTGAAAAACAAGCTGAAGCTGGCGAAGGAATTTGCAGCCCATGCCAATCTGGATGCTGCCGGAGCAAAGGTGTTTCCCTGCTGCAGCTCCAGTAAGATCGGGCACCACAGGGTGATGATGGACCAATGGCAATCGATGATGATGGCAATCTGACTTTGGCATTTTTTTGGGGGAACTCCAGGCCTTCATTGCCCAGCTGAGGCTATCCTTTTGGTTGGAACAAAACGCCCGCGATTTGATGACGGAGCAATTCAAGATGGATGAGATGCACCAGCTGGTGGCAAACGACATGCCCGTGACCTTGATGATGCCTGGCTGACATTACGATTTTCGCCCACTATGATACTATGGTAAATCTTGGCCTTGAAGACCTTGGTCATGGCGTCATATCCAGGACCCCTCAGCTGCCTAGGAAGGAACTTCAGGGCCGGCTATTTCAAGGTCAGCTGGCGCGAAATGTGTCACCCAGCTGCAGCTGAGTTCTGGTGGGAGGATGGGAGTAGAATCACCGTGGAGGGACGGAATCCCAAGAGATTTGGATGATTTTTTAGAAGATTTGGGTCTGGAGATTTTAGAGGATTTGGATGAGTTTTGGGACTCTTGGGTGGTTCGATTTGGTGTTCTATGTGCTCCAGTGGGTGTACACAGCAGGAGTTTCAAAGTGCACCCTAGACTAAGTAAATATGGCTGCCTGGAAAATTGAGTAGGTAAATATGGCTGCCCGGAAAATTAGGCAATTCCCCACAATTTTCCGTTGATCGAAATGATTTTCCCATGTTGAAATTTAATATTCCCAGTGCAATGTCTGTTTGCGGCAGGGCAGGAGGTGTGCAGTAAGAAGCCAAGGAGAAGGGAGTCATGTGAAGGTCAACGTCCCTTGTTACGCTTTTTGGAATCGTCTGGGATCATGGTGACCACTTGGACGTGCATTCCAGATAGTCAATGGTTGATATGCCAGTATATACAGCTATAATTGGAGTATATCATTCCACATGTAAACTGGGTTATGATATGGTTGTTTAACGGTCATCGACTACAAGCTGGGATGCACCGGGTGACCATGGGATGTTCTGCTGTGAGGTTTCTTCAGATTCCATTTGTGGTGACTCCACCGCGCCTGCCCCTGCTGCTTTCCTTGGCCCTGATGCCCAAGTCCTACGAGTCAGGTCAACTGTTGTACCAAGCAGGCTGGAAGTGGGCTTGGTGCGTTGGAATATGTTGAACAAAAGGGCACCGCAAAGTCCCATTCAATCAGTCCCCTCTTTTCTTCATCACTGCTTTTTTTGCATATTTCTTGAACCTCGGTCTTGAACTGGTTTCCAAGAACAATCTATGGCTTATTCTGCGACAGCAACTCAGCGTGTCACGCCAGGGGACTCAGCCTTCCACATGTATCTGGTGCTCAGCGGAACCTTTGCCTTTGTTGCTCGGCCAGAGCGGCCCAGCAAGAGCCCACGGGCCAACGTACCTTGGCTGCTGGCCGTTGAGCGGTTCCACTTGGGAGGTTTGATGGATGGTGCTTCGGCTCAGGAGATGTGGCCCTACCAGCTCTTTTCGCACAGAAGCTGCTGGGCAAAGAGAATAGCCTTGGGGCAAAACTGAAGCTGAGATAACTGAAGAAGGGATGAGCTCACATGGCCATGGCCATGACTATTTTTGGTTAGTCAACGGCTAGTCCATCATGCCTGCAGCGCAGAGGACGATTCAAAGGTGTGCTCACTGCCAAGCACTGAGGCTATTTCGGCAACTTCGAGCTGCATTGCGGGCTGAAGCAGCTGCATGGCACATGTATTGAAGCCAACAAAAGCATCCATCCCAGAATTGGTGGAAATTTCTAGGACGGGTGTTCAAAACCATTGTTTCCTGTAAACTCATCCTTAAATCATCTCAAATCAATACATTGAAACCAGGCTCTGCAACAACCAGGTCATGGTTGCTCCAAGTTCAGGGATGTCATTGAAGACCACTCCTTGATCACTTCAGTTACCATGGCTCTCAGGTTCCGCCGTGCCACCGCCCGGTGCGAATCCGACCGGGGCCATGCACTTCGTCTGCCCCGGGAGCACTACATGCGGCTGTGCGCAGAATTCCCTCAGCACCATGGCAAAAACTGATGATTCACCATTCATTTGGGGGTACCCCATTCTCAGACAACCCCAGGTTGCGTCTTAAATTTTACGGGAACATCTCATTTCATCCACTACACGCTGGTTGATGATCATTTTCCCTTTTAAATTGGCAATGTGGGTCTGAGACGGTATACCATATGATACATGCGCCTGCATTGGTCCTGCATGATGGGTCCTGACATGTTGCAAGATATGGGGATGTCTGTGGGAAGATAGGGGGCCTATGGTTATACTTATACCGATGTTATTGTTAGTTATATATTGTTATTGATTATTGTTATATATTATTACCATTATTATTATCATTAAATTATCATTATTATTATGATGTATCATAGCCCATTGATAGATTCTCCCGTTTAAATGCCAATTTAGTTCGGAGATTTCCCTTCCCTGCCAAGTTTTTGTTTCCTGCAGATTCAATGCAGCATGGCATGGCGAATCCATCCGTCGCGAAGCTCTACGCTGCCGATTGCAAGCGGCGCACGGGCGCATGCTGAATTACCGTGTCTCAACTGAGATGAGATCAGCTACATGTAGGTCATGTAGCAACAGCAAGTTGGGATGAAGCATCAAACCACACTCATCTATCCATCTATATAGAAAGTTATATATATATATATATATATATATGTGTGTGTGTGTACATGCACATAGGTGCACACATTTATTTATGTTTCAAACCTTGGAAAACACAGATTCTGGTCAGTTTTAGTAGCAAATTCATCCAACATTTGGGGTTTACGGAATGGCTTGATCCGTACCCAAAAAGCGGTGTTCTGTCCAGGTGTGTTGGCGGCAAAACGCTTGCAGAGATACATCAGACTCCGCAAGGAGCCTTGGGTGGGACGGGTCTTTGGGTGAGTCGTCCTGAGTCAACCCCGCAATCCGCAAAAAAACACACACAACACATCACAAAAAGGTGACATCACTACAGCTATCTACAGCTCAAAGATCAATCATTCACAGTCTGATTGCTGTGGAGCAAGTGTCAGGCTGAAAAGGAAGAAAAACGAGATGGCCACGAAGAGGAGTTCGCAGCATTCCGTTCTGATGTCAGAATCTGAAATGCATTGGGGGTCCTCATGGGCCAGTTATAATTTGAGGCATGGCACATGGCCCCTTGGATTTCTCAAGACTCTTGCTTTTGGTGTCCCAACATCATGAGGAGGCTGTATTCGGTTTATCACCACCTCGTTAGTCAAGTTTTTGAACCCCCTAGCTGGTGGTTTCAATTCCACAAAATGTTCCTTACCTAAGATGATGGTCCTAATAAAAACCGGACTCAAGCAACCAGAACCCGTTGGCCAGTTGGGAGTTAAAACTTCTCAAAATTATCTCAGCATTCCAACAAGGAAGGCATTCTTGGCACTCCTCCTCTGGTGAAGTGAGCGAAACCCTCGGCTCCCTTTCACTTGGATCCATGGGTCCTCAGAGGCTCGGCTTGAAGTTTGATCACCAGGAAAAGGGCTCACCTGGAACCATCAGATGCCATGATATTTAGATCATTTTATATGTCACTGCAAGTAGTTGTGTAGAATTTCCCAAGATGACTTTTGCATAGAAAATATCTGGGTTTCCTGCTGCAACGATTCCTCCTAAGGAGATCTGAGAACTTGACATGTAAACGCGCGACCACGCGCAAGACAACCGACTGGAAGGTGAAGGTTGACGAGGATTGAGCAGGGTGAACTGCGTGACATGCGTGAAGTCGCAAGGGAAACCATTCCATTCTGGGGTGCACCACGGGCCACCCATGACGAAACTTGGTGCGTTTGAAGTTTGAAGTATTGAGTTGGCTTTGCTAAATTCTCGTTGCAGGATGTTTGGAAGCAACAACTCACAGCACCCAAGCTGCACCAAAACCTATCACAGATGAAACATTCTTGAGTATCTTGAGATATCTTGAGTGTTTTTTCACTTCATCACCCCTTAAGGTCAGCATGTCAGCACTCAAAGCCAATGCTGACATGCAGGTCTCTTGGCAACAAATTGGGTGGGCAAGGATACTTGGAGTAGCCAATCTGCAGCAGTTCTGCCCTGGTTTCTCTGAAAAAGGGCATGGCTGTGGCCGGAGAGTCGTTTGCTGCGTATGGGTGATCATTTAAAATCTGCAACATGGAACCTCGTACGTAAAATTTGGGGTGGCTTATTGTTGGGTTTGCCACGCTGCATTCATCCAGCACACTCCAATCTGGATTATGTACCCACTATCACGTTCAGTACCACCCCCCCATGTTTGTTCCTTAAATCACCATATATGTGTGGGTTAAATCCATTCCCATCATTCAGCTGAATCCATTGCAATCCCCGTTTCCTTTGTCTATGTTGGTTCACTGTACCCATTTGATACACTGCACTATCGAGAAGGTTATCTCACAGTCCAGCAACCTTTTTTCTATATCTATGATTCCTGTGGTTTTCCAGAAGCTTTGAATTATTAGTGGTTGAGCCTTCCATTCTTAAATAATTAATTTTTATGGTGAAATCACCATGTTGATGCTAAATTACGTAACTCAGGTCCAGTCAGCTTGGGTCCAAGAATCTCCAGGCTTAGTCCCACCATTCAATACATGAATCATTCCGAATCAACATGATTCTAGCCATTGATGGGTAAAACTCCCATTGAAGCCTCCCATTTTTTGAAGGGACTCCCGGCTTCAGGCCGAGGCCATTGAGGGCCTCCGGCACGAGATGCGGCAAGTTATGGCCATGGTGGCCACATTGGTGCGGCAACTGAGATCTATGGGGAAAAATGGAGATGTTGTAATCAAACATCATGGTGATATTCCATGGGAAATATGGGTATATACCAACCATACTGGGATTATAAGAAAAAATGAAAAATGACATAGTGGGACATGGGGTCAGTTCCCACTTTTCAAACCAGTATAGTATAGGGTAAGTAGGGGCAATGCCCAGTTGCAATTAGGGTGAGTTATATAAGCCACTTATGATTCCTGGGGTGAGCCACCAACCAAGGGTTCTTCGATTTGTTGCTTCAAAAAAGTAGGGTGGGAACCGAGATAATCAGATATAGAATGAAGAAATTGCCACGCTACACTTGCACACACACACACAAACACATTTACACATACATACGCGATCATACGCGTATGTCTACACAAATTTAGGCGCACGCAAATGGGATGACATGAAATATGTGCTATGTTGCTGAGGGGGTTGTGACACATCACCTGAAATGGGATCCCGAGACCCTGCCATTTGGGGTGATGCTTTACATTCATACGTGCGAACTTCTACCATGGTGCGATCATGTCCATTTGGCTCCAGAGAAGTATCCATGTGTGTGAAAGAGAAGCCCGGGGCCGCATCTTCTGTCAGCATGTGCCTTGGATCCAAGACAGAATTTGTGGTAAACCTATGGGTTATCCTTGGATATGCAAGAGGGGCTGAGATACTCAAGAGCCTAAGGTTCATCGCCCTGCTTCTGTTCGTTCCAGCAATTGGACAAGGTGCAGCCGAGTTGTGGTTGAAATCAGACAATTCCCCAAATTTCGCATATAGTGCCAGGACATGATCAGAACCGGCTGGAATTAAACATGGGATGAGCTGGATGGGGTTCCTTGTTATTTTCAGTTCGCACTACTTTTACCCCGAATTACTGGCTTTCTCCATTGCATTCAGTACATGCTGCTCCGGTTCTTTTGGGGTTTGTCCTCGAGACTCAAGACAGGCATGCCGGTGGAGTGGCCGCAATTCTGGCCAAAGGATTTGCTGGTTTGGATTGAAAGGGTAATTAAGACACGGGTAAAAATGAGATACATGGCGGGGGTTCTTCTCACACTTGCGACTGCGAATGAATGAACTTCCCCTGTGTGAACCGACATTTTCTCCCCGCCACGCCAAGATACGACGACTACGATCCCCTTGACATCGCTTTACAGTCCAGATGTGTCACAGTCATGCACAATTATGCAGAAACTTTGACGCACCAAGCAGGGCGGAAGTTGGCCGAACCAGCATACTTGGTTACCATGCCATAGCCTTTTTGTAGTCAGAAAGCGGGAGCCAGAAAAGAAGAAGGATACAAAAAGAGATGGCGAAGAAGAGGCAGGAGAACAACAAACAGAGAAACGTCTACCTCTCTAATTGCATTACCGACCACATCCGACCACATGCAAATAGACATTGAAGTGAATCCGTAAGCAGCAACATCAGCAACTGTGAAGTTATGGCAGCGGTTCTGACCTTCATGTGGCTCCGAGGAATTGTCCGCTGCGGGGAAACTTTCCGAACAGAGGCATTTGTGTTTCAGTGCCGCAAATGGGTGGAACCCAGTGTGCCTTGGCCACAGCTGGGCCATTGGTGTCAGGTGACCCAGGTGGGCAGTATGGCAGTGATGTGGTCACCTTTTCCTTCTGGCTCCGCTTGACTTCCTGGCTCAGGTTGGGATGTTTGCAATCCGCTGCTTGTCTTGGGTGCAGCTGGTTCGGAACGTCTTCCGGGCACCGGTAGTGACTTCATGGACTACAATTGATCTAGACAAAGTGGGGAAAAGAAGCCTACAGTCTCGCAGTGTTGGTCAGGGAAGGGTGGCCTTCTCCAAACCAAAAAAACCCGAACCTGGGCATAGGTCTGCAACAGCATGTCCTGAGATGGTAGTGCTGTGAAATTCTGCGCTGGGCACACGAGCTCAGGTCTCACAATGCCTCAGACTACATGGTGGCTGGTGGCGGTCAAATTGATGTGATGAATTTCGTGGCATCTGCCCGGCCCTTAGCATGTTAAGTTCGTTTCACTTCGAAAGTTGGGATTGGCTCAAAGTTGAATTTCCTCCGATAATTTAACACAGCTATGGAAAATCACCATTTCTCAAAACACGGTAAATCATCGAAGGAAATAGGCCATTCTCATCCATTTTCCATAGCAACCTGTTGAATTCATAGAGGATCGGTGAATTCTCAGTTGACCAAGCTGCTGGTTTTATGGCACTCCGTCATCCCAAGGAGTTGGTTTCACAGGTGCGCGCCGGGCTAAATAACAATGTCACCTGCCCCAAGCAGCTTCAGCTCACAGTGACCTCCATGCAGTGCCCCATAGGCCCGGCCTCGTGGTGATGCTGGAGCGGAAATACCCAATTTTTCATAGGAAACCATCGGAAAATCCCGCGGGCGTTGTGAGAAAATGATGGGACACCTCCAAAATCATCCAAAACCCAATGGTTGAGAACAGTCATTTTGATGGTGTATGAGCGCATTTTCAGACACATCCAGTGATCAAGGGCAGATTTTTGGGTCAACAGAAAGGCGGCGCCCACTGGTTGCAGGTGACGCTTGCCCCAAGAATCTGCGACATCAGTTCAAAGTGCCTTACGGCCGTGGTCTCTGTGTGGTCAAGGGGGATGAGAAGCACGGTTTCGCTTGCTTCGCCCCTTCGGCTTTTGGGGATGCTGAAGCCAGGTGTTGATTTCCAAGTGTGCTGTGGGCATATGTGGGCATTTTGAGCCCAAGGGAAGTCAGCTGAAGTACATTGTCGAGGTTGCAGGATGTTGTATTGATCTTTGATGAATGATGTTCAATTATTTTCATTTGTTTTCGAGGTTTAAGGATGTTTGACTGATGATTGCCAATCACTTTCAGACATTTTCGAGGTTTGGGCATGTGCGATTCATGATTTTCAATTATTTTCATAATTTTTCATACCTTTTCGTGGTTTCAGGTTGTTATTCATGCTGAGAGCCGAGGACATGTGCGACTACCGCATCCCTGCGAGCCGATTTAGCGAAGGTGCTCATCAAGGCCACTAGCCGTGGAGCATGTGGGTCTGAAACATGGGCAGTTTTTCTCCAAGAAAATGGTGATTAAACCAATCATTTATTGGGATTTGATATGATTTTAATGTTGGTATCATTGGGATTCATATGAATTTGAGAGGGAGATAATTGGGATTTAGTCACTATAATCATCTATAATCCATTATCCGTTCTCAAGACAGTGATGAAATCAGTTCACTGCTTGGGTTACCTCAGAGATGTCCGGAGGTATCGCGCTGCAAGTGATGAACTTCCGAAGTAGCGGTGCCTGCCAGAACAAGCCATGGCTTCCCTGGGCCGGTGGTCTCAGCTAAGGTGACATCCGAACCTTCGAGGTTATCACACATCATTTAACATAACTATGGAAAATCACCATTTTCAATGGGGAAATCCACTATTTCTATGGTCATTTTCAATAGCTATGTTAGTTTACCAGAGGGTATCATTGATCATTCCAAATTGGTCAAGTAAGTCCATCATGAGTTATCTCGATAAAAAAAACAGGAATATCAATGATCAATCATCAGTTATGACCAGATAGGCTGGACCTGTGACTGGACATCTATGGCAACCTATTTGTCCTGCAGTTGCTGCATCCGCGGATGTTGCCCTTTCAGTCGCTGAGGTAATGGCCTTGCTTTTCCTATTGCTGATTGCCGGTTGCTTTGGCCTTTATTATAGACCCTTGGCTTGATTTGGGCGTGTCCTGTGGGTCCCATAACAAAGGCTAATTTCATCTAATTTCCGCTTTCAGGTTGCAGATGCATTTATTTTATAAGCACATCAGTATATCTCTATTCTACATCCCCCTTTCAATTACATGTGGATATTCACAACTAATGCCAATCATGATGCCCAGCAATACCAAAATTAACGCCCAATATGGATACCCAATCTTGATACCCAATGTCATTTGGCTCAATGTTGTCCGAAAATTGGGCGACCTCATTCCATCATATTCCATCCAGGGGGCGCCACTGGCTCGCCTTTAGCCTCGCCACCACTTGGGGGAAAACCAACTAATGGAATGGGGGATCCTATTTTTAGACGGAACATCTGCAGGAAAGCGCTATATTTGAGGGTAGCAACCATAGTTTCTTGCAGATTTTTCCTTTAAACTACCCAGAGATAAATGGCCAAAAAAGTAGATGGATAGATGGAAGGATGGATGGACAGATGGATGGAAGGAAGATAGATGGAAGACAGTATATATACATCTATCAATCATCCATCTATCTATATTTATCTGTATGCGCATGCATGCATGCATACATGCATGCATACATGCATGCATACATACATCCATCCATCCATCCATACATCCATCCATCCATCCATCCATCCATCCATCCATCCATACATACACACACATATATAATCATATATATATATCAGGAGTGACTGGTGGAGTCCCCCTCCCCCTGGTGCCAAGTCCAGCGCCGCCGTTCCCGGCGAGCCGAAGTGGCCATGAAGGGTGAGGCGACCATGGCCATACCATGGTGGGCTGGTCACCAAGTTACTGCATAGTTTCGACATGTTCCAACCAGGAACCAAGGAGAAACATGGGGATTTCCAGCATCAAAACTTGAGGATATATGAGGATTGCCAGCGAAATGGTTCTTTAACCAGGATTTAACCAGGATTTCATGGACGCGGGATTTTTCAGTACAGAAATAGCGATGCAACCAGCAAGAAGAAGGGTATATGGAACTTGTAGTGGAGGTAGGTCTCAGAGTTTGACACAAATATGGTAATGATGGGTGCATGCATGTTCCCCAAATCCTAAATAGCAGGATAAGATGTACCGAAAACCAACAAGGGTAATGTTGAAGTTCGAAGATGGGGGCATGGGCGGGGGGGCAAGAGTGCTGTTTTCCAACACTTTGGGAGCTCCAAATCACCATTTGGTATGAAAACCATCACGGTGTTTGGGTAGGGACCCGTCCTTGGATAGACCATATGTGCCATGCTCAAAGCATGTCTTATTTTTCCATATAGGGGCTTGGTCATACCCATATTGGGGGACGGTCATAGCACCATTAACAGCAGCTAGAATGGCCAACACATGGCTTCTCGATCATGTTAGGATGACCATAACCAATCTGCAATGTTTTGACCACAGCACACATGACAAGCGTGGCTACTGGCTTCAACTGTTGCAGGATGACGAGGAGTACACTGAAGAGCATGATGGGGAGGAGCACGAGCATGATCAGGAGTGCAACAGACAGCAGATGGCAATTTCCATGAACCGTTCTTGGGCTTATCTTCAAAGAGTTGCGACAATGGATCTGGCCATAGGAAGACAATGAGTGGTAGGTGACTCATAATGTGGAATATGGCTCGAACGTATTTACCCCCAAAAGCGGATCGTTTCATACGAAAGGTTGACCAATTTCGGGGGTTCCTTTGGCGCCCTTATTTTCTGAGCCACGGCCACATATCCATGTCACAATCAACCCAGCTCCATTTGATTCCCATTTCATGGAGGACAGGCCTCCTTTTGAAGATCGTCCTGGCTACGGCCGCCAGGAGTTCGTCTGATCATCGTGCTTCTGCTAAAGAAAGTTGGAAACACCACAAAGAAAACATGCTGGGATTTCAGTACCCCGGTTTTTGATTTGCCGTTTTAGCAGCATTAGCAGCTCGGCTTTCTGGGATCCGTTCTGCAAATTCCAGTGGGGTGGAATAGCAGAACGGGAGCATATCGCATTCTGATTGGCTTGATGGTTTCAATCAAGCGTTTACAATTTTCAAATGTTTGGGATGATCCCAATGGATATGCACACACACACACATATATAAAATAAGTATTTCACCGTTTATGTGATATCTAATTATTTATTTTTTTCCAGACCGTTGATTGTTACTTCGTATGCATGACTCATACTGTTCGTACCCGAAAAATGGGCGATCTCTGTAGAGGAGATGGATGCGGAGTATGGAATGTCAGCACCTGGACGTGCCAGTGCATCTTCTGAGGCTCCGCTCGCGGGCTTGAAAGAGTGATGGGTTTCCATTTTTTTAATATATAAATATTAAATTATTATACGTGATTAATGGCGGTCCTTAATTGGGAGAACCTTACTCATACCTGCTCAGCCCAATGTCGGTTGTTCACTTTTCATATACAAGTTTACGCATCATGATCTACCAATCGGAAATCTGGGCACTGTCCAATTTGCAGATTGTCACAGTCATTGGGCTGTTGATTTGAAGAATTTCGAGGCTCAATTGTATGCCTCATCAGCCAAATAAATCTGGAATGATGAGGCCCGAGGTGATCAACCGATTTTTGATGGAATAGGTTGGCACCACCAGGATCCCAGTTACTCTAGTTACTCTAATTACTTAGCTATTTTTGAGATAATTTCTCAAGGTACTTCAGACTCACGCAGTCTTTTCTGTCGGGTTGAAAGGAACCCACCAGGACTGGAAGTTCCTGGATTTTGTGAAGCTTTTCACTGTCCAGGTTCCTCCAATTTCGGGCTACATGCCAGACCAGCTCGGAACAACGGGCCAGCTTGGAGCTACAGGCTGGCAGGGGATTGGAGATACCAAGCTGACCAAGCTACCAATGTTTCTACAGCTTTTCCCCGAATTTTGACATTCCGAGGCCCGATTTGAGCTCAGAACCCAACCATTGGGATCGTGACATGATTGTTGGGACCATGCCATAGGACAGCTGTTGGGATCGTATCCTAAATATTCCTTACTGAAATCGTAACCCAAGCATTGGGATCATAACCCAAGTGCACCTCTGCTTTGGTTGCAGGCACTTCCTTGAAGATTGCTGGGCTAGATGAGCCCCATTTGCCAATGCCCAACGTGGGATTTGGGATTCCCAGCAACACTGCAGCTTGCTTAGCATTTGGCAAGGCACCTTTGTGGTCAGCTGAACAAATCCGCTGCATGACCTTCCACGATTTCGGATGATTTTCCCATTTTCCTGGTGATGTTTGACATGAGGAGTATACCCATGTAGACCTTCCAAATGGACAATTTCATTGGGATGATGGCTTTTCCGTTTGACAAAATGAGACAAAGCCATATTAGTTATAGGAAATATCTATGGGAATATTAAGAGGATATTAAGGAAATATCTTTGGGAAATATCTATGGTTACAGGAAATATCTATGTTTATTAAGGAATATTAAGGACTGATCAATCAGCTTTGTATTAACCAACTGCATCCAGCGAAACCGAGGTCGCCTCGGCCTCGGCCGTGTCTGTCGGAGGAGTCCAAGGAGGCCAGGAATTATGACCAGGAAGCAGTGAATGGGTGTGTACATATATGTAAGTTATATTTACAGATAGTTAAATAACGTTATGCATACATATATATATACACATAACCATGTATATAATGTATTATAATGTTATGTACATATATATATATATACACATAAATTACATATATATAGAAATAAGTATATATACAAATGATATAATATATATATATGCATATTCATATGTACGTATTTATTCATTGCATGTGCGAGCACACACACACACCGATATTATATATATATATATAAATACATATGGAGATACACATACTATACATGTCAAGTGAGGGTTCATTATTCTTGTTATTCGAAGGAAGTTTAGAAGTCAAACTTCCGACAATATGGACAGATGAAAAGCAGAGATGGAAAGGGTCAGAGAGAAGAGAAAGATTAGAAGAGAGAAGAGTAGAAGAGAAAGAGTCAGAAGAAA
>Ga0126342_10004712_pt1 | contig 23442 bp, 23 predicted proteins | sample Cyp1metagenome_FD_92528 | JGI IMG/M metagenome (GOLD analysis project Ga0126342, IMG submission 92528) | Coral microbial communities from Lord Howe Island, Old Settlement Bay, Australia - Cyphastrea 1 metagenome | ecosystem: Host-associated > Invertebrates > Cnidaria > Coral ...
TATCTTCTGGTATATCTTCTGGCATATCTTCTGGCATATCTTCTGGCATTCTATCTGGCATATCTTCTGGCATATCTTCTGGCATATTATCTGGCAAATCTTCTGGGATTCTATCTGGCATATGTTCCGGCATATCTTCTGGCATTCTATCTGGTATATCTTCTGGCATATTATCTGGCAAATTTTCTGGGATTCTATCTGGTATATCTTGTGTCATTCTATCTAACATTTTATCTGGCATACCTTCTGACATTCTATCTGGCATATCTCATGACATTTTATCTGGTATATCTTCTGGTATTCTATCTGATATTCCATCTGGCATATCTTCTGGCATTTTATCTGGTATATCTCATGAGGTCCGGCAGGGAATATTTGGCGTGGATATTCGCGGTTGAGGTCCGGCAGGGAACACTGGGCGTGGATGGTCGTGGTTGAGGTCCGGCAGGGAACACTGGGCGTGGATGGTCGTGGTTGAGATCCGGCAGGGAACACTGGGCGCGGATGGTCGTGGTTGAGGTCCGGCAGGGAACACTGGGTAAGGATGGTCGTGGTTGAGGTCCGGCAGGGAACACTGGGCGTGGGTGGTCGTGGTTGAGGTCCGGAAGAGAACGCTGTGGATCGCGGGTCGCAGTTGAGCAAGGACGACGAGGACGACGAGGACGACAAGGACGACAAGGATAACAAGGAGGACGAGGAGGAGGAGGAGGAGAGGAGGACGAGGCAGGAGGAGCAGGAGGAGGCGGAGGAGGAGGAGGAGGAGCAGGAGGAGGCAACAAACATAAAATCTAATAACCCTCACCTGGCAGGTGGGGAAAAACCTAAAACATAATAAGCCACTTTTGCAAGTCCAACATTGCGAAAGATGGGATATCGCATTGTTCTACATCGTTTCCTCCGAAAATTACAACACTGCCATCATTACGAAGAAATCCTGTGTGAACACAGCCTGCAGAAACTTAACTGTACGACATTCCTTCATCCAAAGGTAGAATATACCATCGGATCAAAACAAGGTCAAACACCAAAATTATTTTGATTTTTTTTTTGTTGTGAGAATGTTTTCGTCAAAATTATTTTGAGGGGGGGTAACCCATCAAAATAATTTCCAACCAGAAATTATTTTAGTAATGGTTAGAATCTATAAATCTATACATCCAACATGTTAGATTTTTGAAATTATTTTCAAAAAATTATTTTGGAGGGTAATCCCCCCCCTTGAAATAATTTCATTAAAATAGGAGGGATAATAAATTAGATAGATCAGATAGATCAGATAAATTAGATCGATTAGATCGATTAGATCGATTAGATCGATTAAATCGATTAAATCGATTAGATCGATTAGATCGATTAGATACATTAAATAGATTTGAAAAATTAGATAGATAAGAAAGACAAGATAGATAAAATAAATAAGATAGAAAAAATTAATAAGATAAATACGTCAGATAAGATAGATCAGAAAGATCAGATAGATTTAATAGATCAGATATATTAGATGGATTAGATATATTATATAGATCAAATAGATCAGATAGATAGATAAGATAAGATAAGATCAGGTAAGATAAGAAAAGATGGATAGATAGATGGATGGATAGATAGATGGATAGAGAGATAGATAAATAAAATAGATTAGATAAATAAACTAAATAAGATAAAAAAGACATATAAGATAGATCAGAAAGATCAGATAGATTTAATAGATCAGATAGATCGGATAGATTAGATAGATCAAATAGATCAAAAGATAGATAGATAGACAGACACAAAGGCAAAAAGATAAATAAATCCATAAATAGAAAGGGAAACGAGGAATCTAGCGTAGACCGAGCCAAAACGGCACATGTGGAAATTAACTTAAGATCAAGGCAAAACAACGTCATTAAGCTGCACGCAAACAACACGGCAAGAACAACGACATGCCATCTACAGCACACAGCGCTAAAATGCCGCATGTCAACATTAATGTTAAATCAAGGCATCATAACACAGCGGAACAAAATTACATACAAACAACAAGGCAACCACATGGTCATGCAACAAGAAGGAAAATCAAACAAAAATCAAGGTCTACAACGACGGGCAACGAGCTCATGCTGCTATAACATCACGTTGCGGCAACCGGCTAACACACAGATAAACAGACAGACAAACAGATAGATAGACAGATAGATAGGTAAATAAATAGGTAGATAGATAGGTAGATAGAAAAACAAACACACAGACATATAGATGCATAGGCAAAAAAATAAATCAATAAGTAGAAAGAGAAACGGAGATACAGATAAAAAGAGAAAAAGGAGATACAAATAAAAAGAGAAAAAGGGAGAGAAAGAGAGAAAATAAGTGAGAAAGAGAAAAAAAGAGAAAAGAAGAGAAAAAGAAAGAACGGGAAAAAAAAAATCAATACCCAGATAAACGGGCACCAGGGCACAACCCAATCCACGAACACACGGTCACAAGCCCAATTCACGGGCACACGAGCAAAACCCACCAAAGCACTGCTCTCAATCAATATAAATTATATTTTAAATAATTAATATTAAATATATACACATTATTTTTTTTTTATTTAATATAAAAATTCAAAAAATTAAATTTAAATACAATTTTATTTTATTATTTATTAAATATTAATTTATATTTTATAATTATTAATTAATTTTCTCATAAATATTTTATACATTCTAATTATTATATAATGTTAATTTTGTTTATTTTAATATATTATATAAATATATAGAAATAAAATTAAATATAATTATTTAAATAAAATAATTAATATATATAAAAATATATATTTAAAATATAATACAGAAATATTAAGGCCCGCCCGCTATCGCCAACAAAGGGGAATTACGATAAGAATAAATCGATATATTTAAGATACAAATTTTTGGAATAGGTATAATCCGAAATAACACTATAAAATTAAAATGATAATTCATAATTTGTATCCTATAGGAAAGCCTGCTCGTTGCACACCCCAGGCTAGCAGAATAAGAGACAAGCCGGTAGGAGCATACCCAAAAAGCGCAATCCCAAAAAAGCCCCCAAAAATATCAGGGTACCATATGATATCATATGTCAGATTCCGCGCAGTTGTGCTAACTCACAAACTGGGATTCCCGAAGCTACAACGAATCATAACCAATGAGAGCTCAGGTAGGGGAACAAAAATCCAACATAACGGATATGTCTCGGCACTCTTAAACCAATAAGACCATATGTGCAAAGTTTCAAAGCTAAAATATCTAGGAGGTCAGGCCGGGCCTTGCTGACAGCCGCAACCGTGAGAAAGAACAAATCAGGGAGTTATACCTATCAATCCCAAACTGCAACATGAAAATGCAGTCCGTCGCAAAATAGAGTGTCTGACTCTGAAGTGAGCCAGCAGCTAAGCACATTGAGGCGAGAGCTGGTCCCAGTCTAGCTGACAAACGCAAAAGAAAAAACCTGAATAAATACGGGCAGTCGACAATACCAGTCGGAAGCCCGCGACTCCTCACCTCCTACCAAATGTTCGCCCAAAAGCTGCTTCCCCAAGCGGTTTTCTCAAAGCGGCGCCCCCAAAGCTTCCACCAAAAGCGCTCCCAAAAGCAGCTCCCCAAAGCTGCTCCTCAAAGTTGCTACTGAAAACTGCTCCCCGAAATTCCTTTTAAATGTGTGCCCGAAAGCTGCTGTTCTTGAAAGCAAGTGTTCCTCAAAGCTGTTCCGGAAAGTTGTCCAAAGCTGCTCCCCTAAGCTGTTCCCCAAAGCTGTTCCCCGAAGCTGCTCCCCAAAGCTGCTGTCCAAGCTGTTGCCCCAAAGCTGCGATTCTTCAAACCTATACCCCAAAACAATTTCCCAAATCTATTCTGCAAAGCGGCTCCCGAAAGCTGCTCCCCAAAGTTGCTACTGAAAGCTGCTCCCCGAAGCTGCTGTTCTTCAAAGCAATTGTTCCTCAAAGTTGTTCCGAAAGCTTGCCAAAGCTGCTCCCCAAAGCGGTTCCCTGAAGCTGCTTCCCAAAACTATTCCCCAAAGCACCTCGGCAAAGCGGTTGCCCCAAAGCGGCTATGCTTGAAACCTGTCGCCCAAAGCGGCTCCGCGAAGCTATTCTCCAAAGCGGCTCCCGAAAGCTGCTCCCCAAAGTTGCTGCCGAAAGCTGCTCCCCAAAGTTGCGTTCTAAAGCTACTCCCCATAGCTGCTCCCCATTCAAAGCTGCTCCTGCTCCCCAAAGCTGCCCCCCAAACCTGCTCCACAAAGCTGTTCCCCAAAGCCGCTCCCCGAAGTTGTTATCGAAAGCTGCTCCGAACAGCTGCTCCCCCAAGCTGCTAAAAGCTGCACCCGAAAGTTGTTTTCCGAAAGCTGCTTCCCAAAGTTGCTTTCTAAAGCTACTCTCCAAAGTTGTCGTTCTTAAAAGCAACTTTTCGTCAATGCGGCTGCAAAGCCGCAAAGTTGCTCCCCACAGTTGCTCCCCAAAGCTGCTCTTCAAAGTTGCTACCGAAAGCCGCGTCCCAAACAAGCCCCCAAAAACTCCAAAGCTGCTCCCCGAAGCTGCCTCAAAGCTGGTCCGGAAAGCTGTCCAAAGCTGCTCCCGCAAACTACTGCGAACGTTTGCGAACAGTTCAGGACACTGGGGCAACATGCAGCAAACACCATCCAACCCCAAGCCCTGCAGTTGAACGGGAAGCGTGCGCTAGACATTCAGGAAAAGAGATGGGAGGAGGGAGAAGCTTAACATCTCGACACATGTTTTCATTTAAGAAAAGCCTACGCGCACATGCACTGTACATTACTACTACTTCTTTCCAATAAATAAAAGAAATTTATTATTGTGAAAGCATCTTACAACCACAGTGCATTTAGAATTTGATGTGCTGATTTCATTCACGATCTGTCGGCATTATAACATATTATAACTTTGACGTATTCTTCCAACACATTTGGATCCTAGAGCGGGCAAAGCGCTGGGTTGTACTGCACCTTCCCACGCCAGTTTGTACCACTATTACCTCGTCGCTTGAAGTGTAAACTTGTAAAATGTTGTTGAATGGCAACGCATCTTGTGGCACCCAAAAAGGATGGAAGACTTTGCCAGTCAGACTTGCCTGCTAACCCTGCCATGATCCAGCAAACGTCCATGTGCTCCTGAGGACTCTGAAGCATCAAGCCACCATGTCACTGTCGGTGACATAGTGCAGCATTGCCTGGCAAAAGCAGATTCACAGCGTTTGCATTCTGCAACTAAATCTGGCAGAAACTGCTGCGCCTGAGGAAGCAAAGCACCCAAAATCCCAGCCAAGAAGAATGTGAGACCGGGATTTCTGCCTTATCAAGGGAAGCTTGCATGCCAGGTGTTATAGATATAGAAAGTATTAGAAAGTGTTGGACAGAAACGACACACATGTATACAAATGTCTCAAGCATTCCAGTGAAAGACAATGGTATGGATAGAACGGCCTCGGTTTTGGGCTGCTGCATACACCTAGCAAGTGCAACTGATACGCCAGGCAGCCAGGCATACAGTCATCCGACGCCTCCCCCACCCTTTGTACCTGCCCATAAACGACTGGGGCCACTGAGCCCGAGAATGCTCTCAAGTTGTTCACCTCAACAATCTGCATGCTGACTTCAACCACGTGGTCAATTGCTGAGACTTGCTCAAATTCCAGCTATGTTGGCCTTTGCCTGGGAACACGGCCCAGGCAGAGAACTCGCCCTTTCCAAAGCCCTGGCACAGGACGCCCATGCAATGTGCTTCATACATAGTTACATACCTACGTCTGGCACAGGAGCACTTTTTCGAGAGGCCCAGGTTTCCTCTATGGATTGGATGGATTGGATTTGATGACACTATATTACATAATGATTGGTTGGTATCCGGAAACGATTTTTCCCGCTAAGAACGCGCTCTGTTCCAGAAGTGGCGGCGGCAGCAAACTCTGTGGGCATGCCTCGATGGTACCGCATGGATTAGCATAGTGTCATATGAGTCATATGGCCAAAGGAAGTTTCGAATTCAAACTTCCGACAATATGGACAGATGAAAAAGCAGAGGTAGGAAGAGTCAGAGAGGAGAAAAAGCAGAGGTAGGAAGAGTCAGAGAGGAGAAGAGCAGAAGAGAGACGATCAGAGAAGAGAAAGAGTGAGAAGAAAGAAGATGCAGTCGCGAAACACGGTGTTTTTCCAATGATTTGTGGCTCCGAGTGTCGAAAAGTAGGCTCGCTAAAGCGGCGGATGCGGAGCCATCTGGCCAGATGAGAGATGAAAAGGTGCACGCCGTTGTGGCGCAAAGCACATGTCAAAGTCAACATGTTAAAAGCACCACATGTTCGGACCACTTTTGGAAGTTGAGATGTCCGACGTTCAGATGTCGTTTCGCGTGGCAGGCGCAAGGGATTCTGCACCTTTCCAAAAGTGAGCAAATCGTGAGGGTTTTGTCACAGTTTCAACTACGACCACTACACTACACTACACTCCACTACAACTACAACTACAACTACACTACATTACACTACACTGCACTAATTACATTACACTCCACTCCACTCCACTCCACTAACTACAGCTACAGCTACAGCTACAAGTACGCTACATTGCATTACGCTACGCTACACTAATTACATTGCACTAGTCTACACTACGCCCCCCTACACTACACCACACTACGCTAACTACAACTACAACTACACTACACCAATTACATTACACTATGCTACACCACACCACGCTAACTACAACTACAGCTACAACTACGCTACTTTACACACACTACGCTAGACTACACTACACTACCCTACATTACATTACACTACGCTCAACACTGAACTAATTACACTGCACCACAACTACAACTCCACTACACTACAAGTACAACTACAGCTGCACTACACCACACTACATCCAGCAGTTGCGGGTGAGGTGACCGACCAGGTGACCACTGCAACCATTGTAACCACTCCCAAAAAACACAACTCCAACCACCTTTCAGTCCATAAGTGGATTCGCTCTGCCATCCGTGATTCGCAACAACCAAGCTCTCCTATAGGTTTCCTATTCTGAAACCTGCGTCACCGCCTTGTGCGGTACTAATTACTGGTATAATTAGTCTAGTACTGATCAAGCAAACTGATGAAGGAACCATCTATCTATCTAACCTATCTAGTTTACCTCATCTATTGAATCTATCTAATCTACCTAACCTACCTAATCTATCTAATCTGTCTAATCTACCTAATCTATCTAATCTAATCTGATCTAATATGATCAAATCTAGTCTGATCTAATCTATCCTATCTATCTATCTATCTTTCTTTCTATCTACCTACCTATCTATCTGTCTATTTAATCTGTCTATCTGTCTGTCCTGTTATCTTTCTATCTTTCTATCTGTCTATCTGTCTCTCTGTCTATCTATCTATCTATCGGTCTATCTATCTGCCTGTCTGTCTATCTGTCTGCTAATCTAATCTCATCTAATCAATTTTAATGCAATCTAAACCCACGCCGATCCGAGCTATCCTACTAATCTATGTCTATATCTGCATCTGTACCTATCAATATGCTATCATAATATACCTATACAAGCAAACCCAGCGGCCAGTTGCAAATGACATAGATTGGTGCATGCTACAATGTATCATGCTGCAAGATATCAAGCAATTACATATCTTTACATGATTTTGACCACAGGCATGTCACAACCCCACAGGCACACTCAGATGATCCCCTCTGAAATGCGTCGCGCCGAAATCCCTCTCCCTCTCTCCAAAGTTTATCGACATTTAGTGAAGGGCATTTGAAAGGAGCATTGAGCTCGGGCTATCTCATGCTGTGACTCGCAGTAGGCTTCGTTCATCTTCTTTCTGCCTGGTTGGCAGCGATGTCCTGTGCCACAGCCTTCAAGGCCGTTGCACTAGCACCATTTACGCCAGGCAGCATTGGAACCTCGAAAAGATCATGTGAGCACAAACATCTCTGATGCGTTTATCTGAGGGGCAGGCCATCATTGACAAAAAGAGCCACGAGCTAGGTGAGAGCCCCCGTGCGGTGAAGGCAAAAAAGTTCAGCAGGTTTGTGATGGTAGTGAATCCTCCGCAACATCTCAATTTATCTCATTTTTATCCATTGCTTAGTTCACAAGTGGTCGGTTCATGGCCCTCAAGTCCTCGTGGGCTGAAATTTCGAAGCATCCAAGGAGTTGCTGACAGGCCAGTTGCCCTCCGACAAAGAATAACAGAAAGAATGTTCTGTACGCTCTTCTGTGAGTGATGCATCTCAGCACACTCTGACAAGGCACTTTTTAGGCCCTGCCACAAGGCCAACACTCTGCCAGAAACTGGAGCTTCTATGTACATGCCATGAGGATTCAGCATCTTGGTATCGACTTTTCAGAAAATGAAACTATCCAAGAAACCCTAAATCACCAAATGATACCAGGTGCAACCAGATAGTGGATAGTGACCAGATATTGCCTATTGCTGCAGCCAAGACGCGTGCAAAGCATTCCATACCTCAGTCACAGGACCGGCAGATTCTTGGCACAGCATGTGCTGCTATGCCTGAGAGCTGGGCGCCACAATGAAATTCCTCACCTTCAAAATGCGTAATTCGTGTCGATTTGTACGAGTATTATTTTGTATTGATTGATGTGTGATTCATATGATTCATTCAGTTGCTTGTTCCGTTTCGGCTGCAGTCTATGCATCATTATGCAGGAAGGCACCTGTGTGACTGACCACTTGAGATGATCTCGAATCCATGCCTGTGCAGCAGCTTGTGAGCCATGCGGAAGGAAACGGGAAGAAACCAGTGCACCATGAACACACCATGAATCTGCCTGGATGACGTCGCTCAGGTTCTTGCCTTCTATGAACCTGATCGACTTGACTTTATTTCATCTAGCTGCTCTAGATCCCCTCAATCGTATCTCAGTTTTGCAACTTGAAAGTGTGTCAAAACAGTGTGCACATCTTTATCCATTGAAACAAGGTGCATCTGCAAGGTAGTGATCATGACAAGCTTCCGAAGTGCCTTCAGCAACAGAAGACCGCGGTATCTACTCTGATGATCTCTGATGTATCCTCTTGCCTACCTGAGACCTAATGATATAATCCTTCCGTCTGGACGTCTGTTATAAAATCTTGTCAGTTGCCACTTGTACCTGCCTGTGTACCTTCAGAGAATATCCGGACAAAGCCAAAAGGATTGATCCTCAGCCACTGTTCACTCGCAGCCAAACAGCTGCCACAACATGCGGCCACTACGTCACTACAAGTAAGTCATTGTGGAACTACTGCAAGGCAAGAGCCTCGGTCATGATCGGTCAACTAGCTACAGAATGACCCAGGTCAAAAACATATCCAAAACCGATACGGACTCTCAATGCTCTGCAGTTAGAGCTCAGAGCTCGGAAGCCTTGAAACAAACACAGGATGCACATGACATGACATATCATCACAAAACAATACATACCATATCAAAACATACTGTACATTGTACATCGTTCGTGAATGATGCATGTCAATTCATGTCATTGCCAATGCCACCCCATATGTGCGACGGTCTGAACATAATACTGATTCCATGGTCATCGGTTTAGGTTTAGGGGGCATCGCTCGGTATATTACAAAACAGAACAACCTGCCAAGTGTCATGTCCAGGGTCATTTTGGCAGTGGCCCTGTTGGACTTGTCCAAAGTCTCCTGTTCCAAATGGCTTCTGGCTGCACCGGGCTGTACCCGTCCCAATTTGTGAGAAAATGTGAGAACAATGTTGTCCCAGTATTGGCTCAGTGGCTTCGATGCCGAACCATGTTCACCACCTCCAACAGGGTGGCCACGAAAACCGCATGCACAGCTGCAATGGCTGCCTTTGCCTCAAACAAAAGCAGCAACAAGCTGCTTAACATCGATGTCATCGATAAACAGTACACTTTTTGGAGTCATGTACCATCATGTACCCAAGCTACCGGACACCTGACAAAACCATACAAAATCCATAGTCACTAGCTGGGTGCAACAGACATGCAGCCAAGGAAGGTCACACACTCAATAGACACACGCGCACACATCCCGTGAATCCACAATGCCTTGATGCCGTGCAGCCAAGCAGCGGCATACACGTACTTGATGCCATGCGGTGACCACGGCGAAAGGTGCAAAATCCTTCATCATAGAGTCGCATGATGTCGCATCCAAACGTTGAAACATGTTGAAACATGTTGAAACATGTTGAAACTATGTTCAAAATGTACTAGTACAGTAATTACGATATACATTTCTGGCTACACAAATGGCTAACCAGAGTCCTGCCCTCAATGAATGGGGTAAGCAGCATGGCCAAACCTGATCAATCGATATCAATCGAATCACCGAAAATCAACAGAGAAGTGACTGCATTGGTCCACGGGTCCCACTAGGCAATCCGAGATGGCGACCAGTGGCTGTCTGCATCCGCGACATTGCAAGCGCCAAGTCGCTGCTTGAACAAACCTTGCGGAGTGAGGCAGTGATTTGGCAAGTGAACAGGCGTCCTCTACAAATATCTTCGGCCTTGTAGATCTTGAAAGACTCTCGACTCAGCTTAAATCCAGTCCAACGCAGCCAAAATGCATCTGCGACAGCTGCAGTGCACATGACAGTATTCGAGAAGGTTGTGAGAATCCTGGTCGAAGGATGGCCCGTGGTTGTTCCAAACATCAACATCAGGTGACCAGCAAACACGCCCACACACGCAACAGCAGCATAAACCCCTTCGATATATATATATATTATAGTATATGTGTGTGTATTAAATATGTATACATATTTAAATGCCACCATAGATGTATATTTATAATTAGAAATTAATTTGATATACATATAACATATAAATTTAGATTAAATACAAAATCTACATATGGCGGTTGATCTAAAATCCTTTATCTGCAAACATCTGCAATCGGCCATTCTTCGCGAATAAAAAAGTTTCGCGAATCATGAAGATTCATGCATCACCTGCCAAATCACACACTAAATTATCACGGATAACTTCGTCATAGCCTTGTAAGCATGCAGCTAGCATCACGGAATCCCCTTCGCAGGACAAGTTGTTGCTGATTAGGCTTTTTTTGCAAGGCTTACTAGGCCACTCCCTTCAAAATGCACTTTGACTTTCACATACTTTCACCCACTCTTTCGCAAAACTTTCGCGGAACTTTCGCGAAAATGCCCCTATCCGCAGACCCCAGCCATCAGCAGGGGGCGCATCAGAGGGAAAATAAACACCAGGGACCTTGGTGTTTGGCTCTCGCAAAGCCTCACCTTTGGAAGCTTGGCTGCTGCGTTTGGATCTTGTTTCTTCAGACTTCAGAAAGCAACATCAGGCAGTACCAGCGGCAGGTGCAAGGATGTGCTTCAAGACCATGGTATTTGGCTGTGGCGAAGCCTCATCCTCAGAAACTTGGCTGCTACCTATGAAGGGAAGGCAAATGTGCGGTACCATTCTCCTGCCGGACCCCCGGGCGGTATACAATGATAATGATTCATAATATCCAACTTTCGCGAAACTTTCGCAAAAAAAAATATTTCGCGAACTCCCCAAAAAAAGCTTTCGCGAGGGTTCACAGCATAACATGAACGGTCTTCGCAATTAAAACTTTTTACAAGGACCTTTAGATCGATCATCATATAGCTATTGTATGTAGTGTCATGTGATGTGATGTGATGTGATGTGATGTGATGTAGTGTAATGTAATGCAGTGCGGTGTGGTGTGGTGTAGTGCAGTCTAGTGTGTATGTAATGTAATGTAATGCAATGCAATTTTAATGTAATGCAATGTATTGCAACGTAATGTATGTGTGTACATATTAGTTCAAATATGTTGAAATTATGTACTGTATTTGCGTGAATGTATTTCCTTTTCACTGCCATCGATTTGCAAGAAAGTGATGTGATTCGCCAAGGTGCAAGCGGAGGACACGGCAAACGGCTATGAGAGGCCGATTAAGCGGGTTCAGCACTACAAGCACTCCCAGCACCACATTGCCTTTGGCAGGGCACAAGGCGCTTCGAACAGCAAAACAGTGACGCTTCGCTCCTTTCTTTCTTCCAATCATTGGTAATTCATTAGTCATATCCAAGGAACTCATGGGGCCAATCAGAAAGCCAGGCTTCCGCCCTGTAGCAGCAAGGCAAGGACCGTAAGATCAAAGTGAGATTGCCTTTTACATCTTTTACAGTAATTACGAGTACCCCAAGCAGGCATTGTAGGTCTGCCAGCCATGGTGCAAGGATGCCATTCAGAATTGCATAGAATTGCTATCTGTATACATCGGTGTATGCCGTGCACTCACAGTACAAAACGAGACGAAAGGCGAAAGGAGAAGCTTGCAATAGCACGAACAAAATTGAATAGGAACGTTCTCGCAGCATAAACTGGCTGCAAACGTACATGAGCAAAGCAATTTATCATTGATTTTGCCGGATGAAGCATTTGCAAATGATCGCAAATGCAACCTTTGCTGCGTCCAGCCTATGTAATCAGAGAGTTTCCCCCCAGCTTGGTTGACCTGGGCTCTGCAGAAAGGTAGTTCTGCGGACCTTCAAAGATAAGAATGGCAAGTGCAAACGAGCTGCGACCAAACTCAGCAATCCTGCAATGCCTGATGTGTTGCCAAGAATGCGTGTCGCACTGGCTGCATCCTGACACAAAACAGCGAAATAAAGCCATAATTTGCCATAAATAAAGAACGAACGAACAACAGAGTGACAAGTGACAACACATTTGCACAAATATGCACAAATGTCAAATCCGAACTGGGCATGTCACAGCAATTTAACATCTGAGATCGAGAAGGTAAGAGTGCAAAGCTTATAAAACCACGCAGACCTGGCACCAACAAACCAAGCATGGAAGCTGAGCGCGACATGCACGCCATGAATCGCACATTGAACCCCCTTCCTTCCAGCCACAACCTCCATCACAACAGGGACGGCTGGGTCATGCTGAGACACATGGCATATGGCTGCTTAGACCCTGCAAGACGCGCATGCCCACCCAACATCACGCCAACGCGCCAGGCCCAAAGTACCACATGCAGCACAGCTGAAAAATATTGAAAAATTGAAGATGGTAACAGTGGGTGACCCAGCCACTGCCGTTGTGAAGGCAGCTAGCTGCCCCCTCTCGCTGCCCCAGCGCCGCCAGTATTTGCACTGTAAGCATGCGATCAATATCGATCAATGATGTCAAACAGGTGGGGCTGTGACTTGCCTCCAGAGTGGGATCCGTAGCATTCCATAGCTGCAGGTGGGAAAAAGAGTCCTGTCCACATGGCCACAGCATGAAACCTGACACCAACAGAAAATGCCAGAAAATGTTCCTAGCTTCCAACCAAAATTGCTGAGCATCTAACCATTGCCCATACTGTAAGATTTGAGAGGAACAATCACCAAAAAAAAACAACCTCCGAAGATAAGACGAAAACCAGCGTTTTTGATCGCCGAAAGAATCTTGGAAGGTGCGGGTGAACAAGGCCGACGCTCGAGCAGAGCTTTGAGCGGAGTGAGTGCGGCAAGATGAATAGTGAAACAGTGAAGAGAATATCGTGAAAACATATGTAAAGGATGTACCTCTGGTTTCGCAAAGATTCGCAAAGTGGACCTGTGGGAAGGCATGCGGCTATGACTTTTCATAAGAAAAACCACGTGGTTGCATCGTAATTCTGCTGACACCCAAAAACCCGTATGCGGAAACATGCATGTCTCTTTTCCCTTTCCTCGCAACGGTGGTATGCAAAAAGGATATAACCAGGGAAAGGCCAACCTGGTTGTATCGCGGCTTTATACGAGCAAACTGAGTGGTTGCGTATCACACTCCTAGTGAAGAGGATATCGCGAAAAGGGTGTGCCTCTGGTTTCGCTTAAAATGGATCTGTGGGAAGGCATGCGGCTATGACTTTGGCATGCGGCTATGACTTTGCAGGAGAAAAAACATTGCACATGGTTGCATCGTAATTCTGCTGACACCCAGAAAGCCGTATGCGGAAACATGCATGTCCCTTTCTTGTCCTTTTCACATCCTTTCACTGCAACGGATATAACCATGGAAAGGCTAGCGGCTAACATGGTTGTATCATGTTGTATCGCGACTTTACTTCCTACGAGCAAACTGAGTGGTTGCGTATCACACTCCAACTGTCAGGATTTAACAACAAGGCATCAATCAACTTTGTTTGGTGGTCATTTTAAATGAGGCGAGTTTGAGCTGGTTGTATTATATCTCAAAGCAGGGGAAAATGTAGGTTGGAGAGTAATGAGGAAGGATAGGAAGGTTAATTAGGGTAAGCTTGATAATTGTTGTCAATGCGGAAGTGATGTTGTTGTTGAAGATGATCTGGGTTTAAAGGCAGTTGTGCGTCGAAAGGTGCAGAAGGGTAAGGCGATGTGGTGAACAGCAAGAGGAAAGGGTCCTGAAAAAGGCCAAGAAGATCAAAAAGAACCGGGCAGAAGGAGTTTTGGGATTGGTACGGTTGGAGTGTGATGTAATGGGTTTGAATTGGGAGGGAAGCATGTTGGCGTTGGGGGAAGCACCGGGAAGCAGCACGGACGGCTTTTTGATGCGCGCCGAAGAGGTGCTGTTATGGGGAAGCCGGTGGTTTGCGAGCATCATGAAGACGGTGGAGAGAAAGGGAACCCAGTTCGTTGATGTTCGTTGTGTAGTTGCTATATTTTTCGTTCTCGAAGGATTAGATTAGATGAAGCATTTGTCCTGCTGTTCACGACACCCTTCTGCAATCTTCTGCACCCTTCAAGATCCCGAAACTATGTTGTTCCCTTCCTTTCTTACATCTTTCGGGATCTCTACCTCCTAGGTGATGCTTCCGTTTTGTCTTCCCGTTTCGTTTCTTCTGGCATATTTTTCGTTCTGGGAGTCTCAGGTTTGGAACCCGACGTGGTACTTCTTCTTCTTCTTTTTATCATTGCGTTTTTCTTCAAGTTGTTTTCTCCACATGGCGGCTCAAAACGGGGGCATCGAACGCCCAGCTGCCACACGGTACATCACCCTGCGAAACACGCTTCCCGGCCACCACCTAATTTCGTGTTTTCAGTGTGGTTCGGAAGCCGCTACCCCCCAGACCCACTATACTCTCACCACGTTCGCAATAGTCACTTCAGCCACTGCCTCTGGCTGGCACCCAATTACCTTGCCCCACAAACGCCTGGGCCTCTCTGGTCCCCAGCAATGCTCCGGATCAAAAACCGTGCCTGACACTAGTTACTGTAAAATACTGTAAAAACGTGTTATTTTTCCTGAAGCAATGCGGGCCAAGGAAAAGACTTGACATTCTGGTCGTCATTGTGACATGACAAATTCATATGGCGATTTGTCGCGAGGCCCCTTGAAGCTAATATTTGAAGACACCGGAACCAATTTTCTCCAATGTAGCCAACAACCCACAAACCACAGGCATCCACACGCCAAGATTCATGTTCCAAGGCCCACTTTCCAACCCAAGCGATGCTGACAGGCACAAGGTCGGGATTCCATGGCCGCATCACTGCATCTGAAAACTTTCGTTCCATGGGGGCCGTTACAAGGTGCTTATAGGTGCTTGCGCCTTTGCACAGGGGCTGTTGGAACGCGACCAGCTCATCAAAGAAATCAGCCTCTGCCATTGAGTAGCTTGGTCACGTTGTGGCCGCAGAAACAGGGGCATGCAACACCCGGCAGGTAGTCAGACAGCCAGCAAACTTGCGGGCCAAGGCACCTTGTGAATGGGTCCTTGACCTCTTGTGATTCCTTTTCTCTCTTCAGGAGCCCCAATCTTTTTTCATGTTGTTTTTGTCCTTCCTTTTTGCTGACACGTTCTGTTGGATCACAACACAGAAGTTGCACCGCACCAAGCGCGATGAGAGTCACACTGCTAACCTAACCTATCTTGTCAACGCCCCTCAGTAATGGAACAGCTCCGGGACCGCCATGGGGGGGCAAAGGCTGTGTTCCAGCAGCACACTGGCACTGACAATGTCACACCATCACACGCGCCCGCAACAGCCACAGCAACAAACCCTGAGACATCTGACCGCAGGCCACCCAACCACCATGTGACAGAGAGCACGTCGGCCAAAAGAGTGAACAACCACCAGGCAGCTGCGCGTGAGCAGGAAAACAGTGGAACAGGAGGAAATCGTTCTTTTTCGGATTTGTCAAGCTGAGAGAAGCTGAGTCTGGCCTTATTGCAAAGGCTCAGGAAGAGCCGCGGCTCTGACTGAGCAAAAATAAAGTGCTGGCAAACCTCAGTGATCTCAGCGAGATTTCGCAAGAATCAGGATCGAATCTCACACTCACAACGAAGACCGTATCGTTTCAACTCATGATGGCTCATGATTCAGTATCAGCCCAACCGCGACGAGTCTCGTCCTCGCTTGTCCTGCCAGATGGCAGACTATGAAGTCTCGTCTGCTAAGTTCCAAGCGCTGAAGAAGGATGAGATACAAATCCTGAAGGCATGGCACAAAGGAATACAAACAAACCATAACGAAAGAACAACCAACTTCAACCCACTACAATTCTCCACTGAACATGCACAATTAACGCATATTAACGCGCAAGCTCCTTCTCACCAGTTTATTGCGTCGCTCTGCCAGTTCCTCTGCAGCGTCTGTCTGCTTCGCATCATGTGAAATTGTCTGAAGATGCGTCAGAAGTCAAAAGGAATTCAAAAGGGTTCAGCAGGTGGAATGGTTCCAGCAGGTGCTCCTTCTCTGATTTAGGCTGCTCGGGAGCCATCAGCGATGGTTGCGCAAGAGTGGGCTACAATTTGGTGAACTCTGATGCTGATGAGTGACAGGTCCATCAGAAGAATGCATCGTACCAGGATATCAGGATCTCTGACAAATCTAGGAACAAAATTCATTCAATCACAACAAGCTGAGTGTGCAAAGTCATGCCATGCGCAGCAATGTGGAGCCATGCAGAGCCTACATAATCCTAAATAATTCCTAAATATTAATTTCAGTTTCTTCTCCTTCTGCACGACTCTTTAGGCTCTGCAGTGACCTTTGCAGTGACCTTTGCTGTGGCCTTTGATGTGGCCTCTGTTGTGCCGTATAGTACAGCGCCCATTGAACCGGCTCTCCAGCTGAGCTGACATTATCACGCATCACGATGCATCACGTATGTCCACAGTTGGAATGTGCCTCCGCTAAAGATGCTAAAGGACTTGGATAGAAGTGTGAACAAACATGCGCAGCAAAGGGCTATTTCGAATCGATAGCTTAGTAGCAGGACTTGTCACATTTGGTCGTAATTATTTTTGTATTTTCTGTACAGGGCCTGGAATATGGCCAGCACGAACTGGGCCATCCAGTGTCCAGAGCTGAAATGCGAAAATTGCTCATCATATCATTAACTATCGTGGTCGTCATGGTCCTTCGTTTGGAGCCATGAGAGACGACAAGGCTGCCTGCTGCTTCAGGCGCAGGAAACCCTCAAACAGCAGCAATGTGCTCCAAGATCGTTGAAACTACAACGATATGGATTCAAAGATCGCGCCCAGCAGAGCCCCAGTGAAAGCAAGCTGAACTTTGGCAAATAGGATTGAACAAATTGGAGGTTCAGTACTCATAAATGTACGGATCAATAAGATTCAATCAGCGTCAATTCGTCAATTACAAGACTTAGGGTTACTGGTGCGGCTTGGCTATCCCTGGCAATTTTGTATGTTTTGCTGTGGGCTGGCACAATCAAACACGTCGAGCGATACACAGCAGTCACGCTACAAGTACTCCTGCACAAGCTTCTCGGACAAAGACCACAGTTTTTCCTCCAGCTCGTAAGTTGAGAATTTTGGAGGAGTCTCGTGCAGTGCTTGCGGGCGATAATACCTCAGCAAGTCTAGGAGATGATAGGGGTCTAGGAAAGCAACTGAACCGACATGAACTGACACATACTGACATGACCTAACTTTCTGAGTTTGGAGGAAGAACAGTACATGTCAACATATGTCAACCAACTTCAGTCTGAGCCTATGAGGTTTGCATTGACTTCAATGGTTTCACCACGCTTTGGGCATGGGTGACAAATTCTTTCCTAGTTGCTGGCCGCGAATGTCCTTGCTCTCAATCTCAGGGGATGTTGCTAAGTACAACTGAGTAACAGCACCTTGGATTGGCAGAGCGTCTGTGTTAATTTCATTTAATTTCTACCCACCTCCACCTCCTGTTGGTGCCATTCTCATCCATTCTCATCTATTCTCATCGATTCTCATCCATTTTCACCTATTCTCATCCACACTCTCTCTCTCTCTTTTCTTCCGTCTCTCCATCTTCCAAACTCTCGCGTTTCTCATGTTTCTCGTTACTATACTTAACTTTCAATCTTGGTAGGCACCCCTCGGAGCTGCAAACATCACAGTCTGCTGCAAAACGCTGAAGAGGAGATTCCTGAGCGCCACGTCTGCCATGGCCCCTTGCTGAAATGCACAATAGAAAACTCTGAAAACAAGCAGGCAAGACATGACCAAACAAACCAAAGAAACAAAGCACTGCACCTGGGTAAGTTATTCAGATTGATAATGCAGCATGCCTTCCAACAGCCCAGCAAGCACCAACCCAGGGCAGGGAATGATTTTTTTGAGGCCCTGAGCCACTTTTTCATCCTTTTTCTCTTTGCTACTCGGCTGTGACAGGATGTGGAGTATTTGCGAACAAGTCTCGCCATCTCTCCAATAGATGCGTCTGCGTCTGCCTGCACCTCAATGCTCGCCCTGAGCTATTACGTGATTTACATGTTACTACCATGATCTATCATGATCTACCATGTTACTACCAAGAAGGTTCTCTCATGCACTACCTGTCTGTGGAAATTCCTGCCGGAATCCCAATGCCGGGCCAGGGTGGCCACGGCTGGCTGAGACTGAGGTGAGCACGTGTCTTGCAAGGTTGGTATGAATACCCCCAGGGTGGCACACGTTGGCATAGACACTCTTGCCTTCCAATCGCCGGGCGAGCGCCCGCGTGAAAAGCACGTTGGCAAGTTTGGAGCGACCGTATGCCTTGACTGGACTGTAGGAAGCCTTGGCACGGACAGAAATGCAGAAAAAACAGGAACATATTAATTATATATATATATATAGTGAGCGGCATGTTTCTGAGCAAAGCTTCCACTTGGCGCTACAAGCGCAGCGGAGTGAAAATACAGTGACCAGATTCTGAGGATCATCAGTACTCATACACAGTCTGGCAAGGCACATGCTTTCAAAAAGTCGAGGCTGCAAAATGATGCTGCGTGAATATGCGCGATGGGGGACATCTGAATAGCTGAGAAAATGTGTAGAGAGCAAGAGCACATGTGCAATATAGAAAAGAGACAGGCACAAGATGGCATAAGAATCATGTGAGGACCAGGAAGCATGGAGACTAGTGCGGACAGCCAGGGCGGGCATGGATGGATGGCAGACTTGGGGGAAACGCTGGAGAACAAATATGAACAACTCCCGTAAAAACATGTAAAAGCATGTACAGTAGAAACCTTCAATTTCACAAACCTTGCTTTTTTCAATAGCCTTTGAAGGTCTTCAGTGGGCAAATTGATATGGCACAATTATATAACTCATGTTTTCCCATAAGTCAAGCACTGTTCATCATGACTCGTCGCGATGCACTAGAAGTGCCCCAAGTCAGGCTGCTTCATAGTCGGCACCAAGCTTGTCGAAGTCTGCTGCAGGTGCAGCATCCACGATACCTCCAATCCTTGGACTCAAAAGTGTATAACGGACTTTCCGTATCCTTTTGTCATTTAGATGTGGCCATGTGCGATGAGTGATGTCACGACATGTTCAAAACTGCACCACTAGGCCGAAAGACCACTGAAACTATTACGGCTGAGATTCTCAAACATTTTCAGCATCTCTGGAATGAAGGCAGCAGCGGAGCTTACTGTAACCACTCGGGAAGGTGCCGATGCCTTCAATCCCAAGCCGCCAGCGACAAACTACATCTGAAAAGGCCACATGTGTGAGATCGCAGCTCTCTTTTATTTTTTGTGGATCTTCGACGTTGCAACCATTGATAGTCATTGATCACTCCAGGCAAATGTCTCTGTCTCTGTGTTTCGCCACAGATTCGCCTCCAAATGTGGTAGAAGCAACTTTGTCAGCAAAAAGTGACCAATATGATTTGTACCGAATTGACTCTCCAGGCCGTCAACGGTCAAAGTGAATGGGTTGGCCATGACACCCGCATTGTTCATCAAAATATGCCTCAGCAGTTTGCGCAAGTACACGCCAGGTATGTTGTTCACGCCCAAATCTAGCAGAGAAAATTGTGTCCTTGTTTGCTTCCGTAGTGTCTCAGTTGTATTTCTGAAACCGCTCCAGAAGTGTCCAAGGCATTTAGATTTATCAAGATACCATGATTTATCATGATTCGTCGGCGAGCTGCAGCGGCAAAGACTTGGCTGCAAATTCGGCTGCAAATTCTTTGACGCTCTGCATGCTTCCCAAGTCCAGCTTCATGAACTCAACCTGTGAGTGAAGCACTTGGGAAATCAGCCACTAAGGTTGGCAAACAAACATTTGCAGTGTCTTAAACCAGTTTGAATTCTTGAACCTCTACATCCTCCTCTGCTACTGTTCCTGAGAGAAAAAGAACGGAATTCAGGGGTAACCTTCCGTTTTAAGTCCCCAGTCCCGATATGCAGGGGCCTTAGCATTGGGAACTCGCTTCAATAGCTCCTCTAAGGCTTCCTTGCCTTTGCTCGCACTGCGTCCAGCTAATATGACCTTGCAAACAAACAAAAACGAATCAAACAGCCTCTGTGTCTTGAGCCAAAGGTGCAGGTTTATGTTACTACCAGTCGCCAGTCATGCTTCAAAATCTTCAAACATGCTGGTCGGAATGGATGATGGGTAATGCGGCAGGGAGTTACAGGGTTGGGCCCGGCACAAGTGTGCACAAGTTACAGGGATGTGGGGTGGCGCATTTGATTTTGTCGCAAGAGATCAGGGCACGCAGGGGCGTGATGGAGATGGACTCTTTGGAGAGAACGAGACATGATAGGAGACACACTGACCTATTCTATCCTATTTCAACATACGAATTTAACATCGCCCCAGTGGCTGTGGTACCTACTGCATGGTGCATGGTACAGTACTGCGGTCTAGCAGCCTAGAATATTGTACAACAAATCAGTTTTGAACTCTAGAAACGTGAAAGGACAATCATAGTAAGGCAACGCTTTCGGAGGGGAACCAACTATCTATTCATCAGGCTCCAAGGGAGCCCCTCTCGGCCACATCAAAACTCTCACAATCAACAAAATGTGCTTCCAAAGTTGGACTCGAAAAGTCTTCCCAGCCCAACCACTCATCATGCATTAGTTCTCTCAGACCCTTGTCAGCGTGTGCATGAACGCACCTCAAATTTTACTGTTTACTCAACATTCATCAAGTCTACCAAAAAAATCTAATAGAGGAACCTGGGCATTAACGCTGCGCAGAGCACCTACGCACGCAATACACCTAAAATGCATTGAAATGACTTAAACATGCTTTACAATGCATGCCTACGTACTTACATAATCTTGCATGTAAACCTACAAAGCTTATGTATCCACATATCCAGATACCCCCATACCTACCTACCTCCCTGCCTAATTACCTGCCTGCCCCCTCAGTGTACAGTTGTGTTTGGGCTCTCGTCACCAGGAGAAGCGGTTGGGCGGGCTCATGATAGCAAATGCTGATGATGAGAACGAAAGAAGCCTGCCTACCTGGCTACATCACATACTAGTTGCTAGTACCTATACTATACGCTTACCTATCAGGGTACATGTGCGCACCAAGACAGTATGCTGCAGTACGCTAGCCTACCAGTAGTACTGAACAAGGCGGTGGCGGAAATTTCAAAAATAGGAAACCTATAGGAGAGGTTGGTTGTTGTGAGTCACGGATGGCAGAGCGAAGCCACTGATGGACCGACAGGTGGTTGAGGTCTCCTCTCTTTCTCTCTTTCTCTCTTTCTCTCTTTCTCTCTTTCTCTCTTTCTCTGACTATCTATCTGTCTATCTGTCTATCTGTCTGTCTATCTATCTATCTATCTAGCTGTCTCTCTATTTATCTATTTATCTATTTATCTATCTATCTATCTATCTTTCTATCTATCTATCTAGCTGTCTCTCTATTTATCTATTTATCTATTTATCTATCTATCTATCTATCTATCGATCTACCTATCTACCTATCTACCTATCTACCTATCTACCTATCTACCTATCTAGCTACCTATCTAGCTACCTATCTACCTATCTATCTATCTACCTATCTACCTATCTACCTATCTAGCTACCTATCTAGCTACCTATCTACCTATCTATCTATCTACCTATCTACCTATCTACCTATCTACCTACCTGTCTATCTACCTTTCTATCTGCAAGCGTGAAATCGAAGCTATTCTGCGAGATGCCTCAGGTTTTGAACTTGACAATATCAAAAACGAAGCAATTCTGCGAATCTTCCTCAATGTTTGAACTTGGCAACGTCAAAAACGAAGCAATTCTGCGAGACTTCTTACTTTTTGCAAAGTTGACAACATCAAAAACGAAGCAAATCTGCGAGAATTCCTCAATTTTTGAACTTGATAACGTCAAAAACGAAGCAATTGAGACTTCCTCATTTTTCGAAGTAGACAACATCAAAAACGAAACAATTCTGCGAGACGTCCTTCAAAAATGGAAAGTTGAGTGCAGAGCTGACGGCCTCGTACCAATGCGTTTTGCGATTTTTCCATTCCACCTGTTTGAAGTACTGCGCCTGCCACGAAAAAGTGATGCCAGGTCATACGAAGTGCTGCACCGGTCACGCAAAATATCGCAAAATCATCTCAGCAAACCTGAAAATCTCAGGCTCCAAAATGCAACCCCTCTCAGGAAATCAGCGCCCGGGCCTCCTAACATCTCTGATGAATATGTCTCGTGTAAATTCGTGTAATGCATCTGCCGGCGACATGCATCTTTCCAGATCCTGTTCAAATGCCCCACGCCTGCCATCGTTTTTGGACATGCTACAAAACCCTCACGTTTTCCTCACTTTTGAGACCAGGTGCACAATCCCGTGCGCCTGCCACGCGAAACAACATCTGAACGTCCAAAAGTGCTCCGAGCATGTGGTGCTTTTAACATTTTGACTTCGAAATATGCTTCGCGCCACAACGGCGTGCACTTTTTCGACATCTCAATTTCCAAAAGTGGTCGGAGCATGGTGTGTTTTGTTCATTTTGACTTCGAAATGTGCTTCGCGCCACAACGGCGTGCACTTTTTCGACATCTCAACTTCCAAAAGTGGTCCGAGCATGGTGTGCTTTGTTCATTTTGACTTCGAAATGTGCTTCGCGCCACAACGGCGTGCACTTTTTCGACATCTCAACTTCCAAAAGCGGTCCGACACTGAGGTGTTTTGTGCATTTTGA
>Ga0126342_10004713_pt1 | contig 23442 bp, 16 predicted proteins | sample Cyp1metagenome_FD_92528 | JGI IMG/M metagenome (GOLD analysis project Ga0126342, IMG submission 92528) | Coral microbial communities from Lord Howe Island, Old Settlement Bay, Australia - Cyphastrea 1 metagenome | ecosystem: Host-associated > Invertebrates > Cnidaria > Coral ...
AAGGGGAGTCGCCTGGTGATGGTAAGTCCCCTGAAATGCTAGTACTCCCGTATATATAATGTAATGTAATATAATATAATATATACAAATGTAATATAATATGTATATATATAAATGAATACTATAATATACTATAATATACTATAATATACTATAGTATACTATAATATACTATAATATAATATAATATAATATAATATAATATACATACATATATATATATACACATTCCCGTAGCAATTTCTTGAAACGGGTGAAATCTATGGTGATACCAACCAGCTACTAAGGTGGGATGAATCCCCAAGCCAAAGTCAAAGTAATCACCTACCGACTGGTGATTTTTGTTCGATTATTTTGAATGATTTTGACGTATAGTAGATGGTGGTTTTCAACCCCTTACCCCATAGTGATAATCTTTGGAAATCAAATCCGCGCAATTTTTTCGGCGCTCTTTAGATCATTTTGCTCCATCCTGGGAACAAAAACATTACAGGGCGGAAGAATTGGGACATGTTGATGGACAAGTTCGTGGTTTCGGAACATGTGATGGAAAATCAAGGGACATTGAGTGCTAGATGAGTGTTGTAGATTTGTGGACAAAAAAGCATGGCCCCTCAAAATTTAAGAGTGCATCAACATACACGGAGGTTTCCTAAAATGGGGGTTACCCCTAGTCATCATCCATTTTGAATAGGATTTTCCATGAAATAAATGCAATTTTAGTAGAATGTTCCATCATAAACCTCCGTTTTCATATGATTTTTCATATGATTTTCTATAAACCATCCAGCCATTGGGGCATGGAAAGCCCCACATAAGGATGCTCAAGGAAAGCCCCACATCACCAGACATGGAAAGCCTCACTGCTGTTGGAGCACCACTTTATGGTAAGCAAACATGGCAAACCTTGGAGTTTTCCAGCCGTTTATAGATGATGTTCAGCACGATTTTCTCACGAAAAAACGTTGGAATTTGCAGATTCACAAGGGATATCACCCGAAGATTCCACTGGTGAATTACAAGGGATATAACCCAAAAATATTCCACTGGTCCATGGAGTCCATCGCCATGTTTTGATTGCGGTACCTAAAATTTCCAATGCGATTTCCAGGTCTCAGCGATTTGGTCATCGTGGTTGGCGGTGTATCCCGTTCTATTCCCATTACATCTCCATTGTTGGTCTTACATTTCAAACATTATTTCATTGTTGGACCTATTTATCATTACAAATATTTTTTCAGTTATCTATCATTATGATTATTAGAATACAAATATCATAATCATCATCACGACTATATTGAAACATATTGTATCAACATTTCTATGAGCAACCTGCATGAGTTTATCCCCGTGACTAGCAATGGGGGCACAATATTTGTAGGGGTGCCATAATGGTGATTATTATGATAATGATATTTTGGATCATATTATTCTTATGATATGGTTATTAGATTCCCATACATAATGCAATTTATTTGGATGAATAAATTGTAATGACCTCACGGTGTATAGTCACTGTAATGTAATGGTGGTGAATGTACAGGGGAATCATTCCCAAAGGGCCGCAAGTTGGAGCTATTTTCAGGTTGGTATAACATAAGACATAATTCAGCCAGATTATTATATGATTGATTGGTTGATAGGCATCGGTTGACGATAAATTACATACACACCATTCATGACCATTTATAATGATAGCAGTTGCTATTATTCTTGGATACCATTAATACGAACATTCAGCCAGTGATAACTCATCGTGTTTTTCATTATTCTCCATCCCCATATTATATATATATATATACACACCAATATATATATATATATGTCCAATTATAACAGGTCACATTCAGCCAGATTTATAGCTGCCGTCGGCATTGAAATTTGGCTCCAGCATGGCAGAGATCGCCAATGTCCTGGCGGCGAACAGGGCCATCCACGCACTGGGAGTCTTGGAGCAAAAGAGCGCCGGGCAGACGACTGTTCCGGGCCTTAGGAAGCCTGGATTTGTTCCAGAAATGAAGATGTGGATTTACCATCCGGTTATTTAACATAGACATGGCATAGATGGCCCATTTGTAGATGGTTTACCTATTAAAAATGGTGATTTTCCATGGCTATGTTAAATTACCAGAGGGTATCATGATCTATATGGGTTTGGGTACCCCCAACAAAAATGGACGAATAAATACTAAAAATGGACATTTGTGGTGCCCTGAATCTAAAAAGAAATGACCCATCCCCATATATGTACCTATAATTACCTATATCACCAAGCAAAATGTGAATAACATGAAGATGCAACCCCAAATGGGAATTTAAGCAACAAACATGGGGATTTATTGTGATTTCTCTATAGCAAACCTGTGTATTTTGGCAACAGAAACGGGGAGTTCAGCAGCAACAATTACGTGAATTTCATCAAGCCTCATTAGGAGATATGTGCAACACATTCGGGAGATGACCAACAGGAATTATCCATGAAAATCAGCAGCAACAGGCAATGCCCAACTTGTACATGGATTTTTCGCTTCACAAATGGTTGGTTAACCCAACCTCAACAAGCAGGCGAATTTCGCCGGGAATGGTGGCGAAATCTTGGCGAAGGATGGTGAATCATAGGGCCATCGAGAGGTGATATGCAGATCTATGACGTGTGAATGTCTGGAATATGTCTGGAAAATCGATGACATCACCAGGCTCTCCATAAATCAGCACGACTCTAAAGGATGGGACCCCATAGCCATGTCGTTTTGGTGGAACATAATGGAACATGGTGGAACCATGAGGACCTAGTTCACATACTAAGGCTTTTAAATAGTCAACATCTAACCATTAACAAATCAGGGATATAGATATTATAGATATTAATATCTACTATTTGATATCTATTAATAGTATAGTATATTTATATTATCCATCATGATAGATCTGGAATCAACCCACTTCCTTTTGGTGTATCTATACAATCCACAATAACATGAGGGCCACTGCGGCCCCCTTCCTCCCAAGAGTATCTCAGGAAAAGCACAGCAAGTGGACGAGGTGCGAGTGGGTCGACTTTATCGGTCGTTTGGGTGAAGATTAAACAATAGCAATGGGTTTTTGTGTCCTATGAAGTCCTATGTGACAAACCAAAAGCAATTTTAAAAAATATGCGCAATCTATATTATAGTGATCTATCAACAACTATAGTTGAGAGCTTTTGTAATCCCCGTGCCTCCCCTTTATACACCAACAACTCACTAGTGAACTAGGCTTGTTGTCAGGAATCACCTGGCATCATGGATGTCCCTTGCCTGAATCCGTTCAAATTGTGCGCATTTTTGTGTGGTGAAATCTCACCAATCTCTTAATCTATGCGAGATTCTGGTAGAATCGATCATGCAGCTTTTCCAGAGACCCTGAGATATGGAGCACTGGGAAGCGGACGCTGTGTTGGAACGTTCCACGGGGTTCGTTTACGATCTTACTTTTGAGGGCAACCATTTTTTTTCATGTGCATTTGGTCCAATGAATACGTCAGGCCTTTTGGTGGTTCACCTGTCATGATTGGACTTCCACCATTGGATCACTCTGGAAAAATGCTGGCGAATATCCCTTGATGCTAAACCTCAAATTTGCTTCTCTTAAACAGGAGATGTATGGAGATGTATATTACACCTTGCCTTGTGGAGTCAGATACCAAGCAAACAGACTCCTTGGAGTTTGGAAGATGATGTTCTCCACATAGTTCTGTTCAGAGTTCCACATTAGAGATCATTAGAGTAATTTTCAGGGAGTGTTGCTATCCACTCCCAACCAAGATTATTCTGTCTACATGTTTTTTGATGTTTTTTGTCCAGGCTTTGGACCCAGTTGTGGTTGATGCTGACTAGACTCCTAGACTTTTTCCATCTTTTTCCCGGGATTTCACCCAACCAAAATCATGGTTTTCACAGTACGTTAAATCAAGCAGCCTTCGAATATGATTGATTCACTTTTCCTTGTGATAAAGTCATATAAAACAAGGTGGTGCCCTATACTTAGCTGAGTTTATAACTACGTTAACTGTAGTTTACGGTAGATATATCTATATTTTTTCTGTTCTTTATGATAGATACATCTATATGTATAATATATATCATCGATTTTAATTGGATTTTCCATTACAAACCATCCATTTTGGGGGAACCCCATTTATGGACATCCCCATATATATATACATATATATATACTTAATGGGGTTATAAACCAACGTTCATATCACTTGGCAAGTAGCAGCATCAACCAGGCCTTGGAACTTTTCCATCGACTTCAAAGCGGGGTGCCTGGAGTGCCGGGTGTCCCAGTTTCGGATTTCTGAAGTCTTAAAAAACAAGCTCAGTAATATCGTATACATTCCTATATTTTCCATTAGAGATCGCTAGACACATCTAAAAATTATTTCGGCTAGGGACCCCAAACAGTGTGGGGGAGTGGGAGGATAATGTATGATAAGGTTGATGATGATGATGATGGTGATGATTATGATGATGATGATGATGATGATGCGGAGATTCGGAAATTGGGATCTCTAATGGATAATGGATGATTGGGAACTATTGAGATTTTTAATGAATTTCGAAAAATAATAGGGTATAAAACCAATAATAATTGGGATATATATATATATGGCCAAAAATATTACCTATTTAGATCTGCAATGATTTTAATGAGAGATGGTTTTTTTGGGGGATCCTGATGACAATAATCGGGATATGTTTTGGGATGTAATAGAATGCACAAAGCCAACACTATCATATTTTGATACCCTCTGGTAATTTAACATAACCATAGAAAATCACAATTTTTAATGGGTAAATCAAGTATAAATGGTCCATCTATAACATCGCTATGTTAGTTTACCAGAGGGTATATTTTGGGTTTGTCCAAAAGTGGGGTTGATCATCCCCGTGGAATTGGATGCCACATAGCTGGCTATCTCCGTGCACCAGGGCCAACTGGCATCATAAATCATTATAAATCATTTATGATTCAGGCTAGGATGGTTGGCTAATAGCAATTTGAAGGCTCCACTTTGCTCAAGCTGTGACTGTCACCTGCAAAGTAAAAATTACGAGTTCGGAACATCCACTGGGCTGATGTTCAGCACGTCTCATTCAAATGCAATGTGAATTTCAAGTTGGGTTTTGCACCCGAGAATTGGTCGAAATTTCTATGTTTTGCTGAATTGGATCCATGAATGGATCCCAATTTTGATTCGATCCACATAAATTCAGCGAGGACTGGCTGAAAAAATTGGGCTTGGTGAAATCCCCTATATTTTATCCGCAGACGTCTCAGTATACCACGATGTTTGTGTACAAAACCCGATACATGTTGATTAAAAATATGAACAGTTGTAAGCAGCCTTGTTGATTACTTAATGGGGATGTAAAGATCATTTACGGGTACAATTTCAATCATAATACCCCCTATATCCCATATGCCAATTGTTGATGACACCCTTATCACATAGAGGTCAAATTCCCACGTTTCTTGAGTGAATCCCAATGTGAGTTTCTGACATCATCAATCCCCAATTTTCTCAACAGAAATCCCAACTGGTTGGTGGTTTGGAACATGAATTTTATTTTTCCATTCAGTTGGGGATGTCATCATCCCAATTGACTTTCATATTTTTCAGAGGGTTGAAACCACCACGCAGCCAATATTTAGCCCATTAAAACTTATTAAGTCCACAAATTCATCCCCATTTAAGTTCAGCAAAAATCCGCATGAACTCATCACAGACATCACCAGCCTTCTGTGCAAGCTAAGGCCACTTGTTGTGATGTTTATCAACATTAGCTATCAACAATCAGCTATACCCTCTGGTAAACTAACATAGCTATGGAAAATCACCATTTTTCATGGGTAAATCAACTATAAATGGCCATTTTCAATAGCTATGTTAGTTTACCAGAGGGTAATTCCCATTAAATGTTTGTTTTTAAAATCACCATTTTCCAATGCTTTCCTGTACCTCACTGCTAAATGTTACCATTTTTCTTGGATAAATTCCAGAAAATCACCATGTGAATCTTGCTTAAATATGAAAATCACCAGTGTCCGATTTTTATACACTACACCATACCTTTCCAATGGTTAAGTCACCATTTTCCAGTGGTAAAATCACCATTTTCCAGTGGTTACCCTCTGGTAATTTAACATAGCTATTGAACATGGCCATTTATAGTGGATTTTCCCACGAAAAATTGTGATTTTCCATAGTTATGTTAGTTTACCAGAGGGTAAATCACCATTTTCCAATGGGTTTCGACATCACGGGCTTCACCGTTCCGAGGCGCCCCGACGTGGTCACCTGCAACTCCTCGCTGTGGTGCTGCGAACGCGGCAGTCGCTGGAGAGATGCCGTGCAGCTGCTGCTTGACAGCGAGGCCAACGTCAGGGGTTTCTGGGCGAAAGCTGGATTCAAAAAAGGGAAATCTCGGGGTGATTTAGTGCTTTTAACACATTTTAGCATATTTTAACATATTTTAGCATGTGCTAACATATTTTAACATGTTTTAACCAACTCAACTAACATGCTGATTTCATGGGATTTTATCCTAACATGGTGATTGACGTGGACAAAAACAACAAGAAATTGTGATTTTGGCGGTGATTTAATACTGATCAATGATCTAACATAGCAATGGGAAATACCAAGTTTTAACATCCAAAAATATGTTGTTTTCATCCATGTTCCATTGCCATTTTTGCGTACCAGAGGGTACAGGGTTTAGCCATGTGTGAACCAGCTATTGAACATATTGAGGGGGTTCTTGGGTATGTTTCTTAATGCGTGACGAGTTTCTTGGACTAGAAAAACAGGGGTTGAGGGTTGGTGATTGGAAATACATATACAACAATGCAACTATGTAAACACAGTCAATATCACCAAATTTCAAAAAAAATCATGAATTTCACCAACAAGAACACTTACATTCGTTACCATCAGCTGATGGTGTTTATGTATTTATCAAGTGATAGTATGTTACCACTAGCATGACAATGACCGGCGCCCCATAGTTGGGCCGAGGGGTCCGGGGTCTCCCTATCGGAAAAAAAATGGGGATTTAACCCCAAAAAATGCGGAGTGATGTTTAATTTATGATAGTCAAGTTGATTTTCAACTCGAATAACGGGTTTATGCTGGATATAGTATGATGTATCATGATACCATCTGGTTATTTAACATAGCCATGGAAAATCACCATGCTGTTAATAGGCAAACCATCTATTTCTATGGGTCATCTATACCATGGCTATGTTAAATAGCCAGAGGGTATATCTATAGTTTATGATATCTAGAGTCCAACAGAAATGGAGAGCACCAGCTTGTACAGGATGGTGCCCCCCAGTTATAAGTTGGTTTATAAACCCCATTAACTATAGTTATATCTGCCATAAACCATAGTTATGGGAGTTATAAACCAACTTAGCCAACTACGGGGCACCACCTTGTATTTATGTTGTGAAAATTGATGCGATTGGATCATTGCCTGCACCACAAGAAGATGGTGTATGGGGACATAATGTGGGAAGGGTAAGCATTTTGCTACCGTAAAACTTAATGAACATCTTAGAGACGGTTTCTTGTTGTGAGTTGATTAATACACATAGTCAAATCGGCCACAAATCACGAAAGTTATCAACTTGGCTCTACGGGGATATTCGAAGATATTTGGGTATGAACATCCACAGCCAAAGTAGGGTCTCTAAGAAACAACACCCACCCACCTGAAATCTTATATGGACTGCCCGAAGCTGAGTTTCGATCGCGAAGTGACTTGGAAAAAAGCAAACACTTTTGAACTTCCATTTTTAGTCGCTTATTTGTTTCACATTTGTATATGATAACAGTTAATAACATATGTATACAGTCTGTATACATAGTAATATATACACACTTTGGTATCAAGATGTATCAAGAGTGTATTGTTAAATAGACAGTCGTTGTTCAATCCAAGTGGCTTTGTCCAACAAGAGGGTCACACTGTGTGATCATCATTTTCACTCTGACATCCGCGAAATTGCACCATTTTGCAGTACCCTCTGGTTATTAAACAGATACCATCTGGTTATTTAACATAGCCATGGAAAATCACAATTTACAGATGGTTTACCTATTAAAAATGGTGATTTTCCATGGCTATGTTAAATAACCAGAGGGTAAACAGTTTGCTTTCAAAAATGGCCCATGTATAGATGATCTATGATGATCTGCCCATTAAAAATGATGATTTCGAGTTCGCTATGTTAGATTACCAGAGGGTATCCTCATTGTTTGGACAAGGTGAAGTTCCAGTTTTAAAAAATGGATACATCATATGTCACCATTATCACCATAGTTCGATTAAGCCTCATATCCCAACTTTTGGTAGTAATTACATGTAATTACCATGGCTATCTCCATATCTCCCCCCGTTCCGTACCCCCAATCCCTAGCCACGAGGTTTCAACAGCTGCATCAGCTGCTGTGGCAAGGCCGCCCAGTGGCGCCACTCGGAGTTCATCCAATCAATCGGTTCCTGTTGCATGGCCGTTAATGTGATGTTTCATACATGTTTATACATATTCCATCATAATCCATCAAATAATATCAATGATTTTTCACTTCTGAACATATTTTTTGGGGCTTCTATACGTTCACAAGTAGATTAGCAAAAATATCAAATTCGAACATAATCCCCGAACTATCATCCTATCTCCTCACCGTTATACAAAGTTTAACCCATCTTTTATACATATTTATTTTTCATCATCATCATCATCACCACCATCATCATCATCATCTCTGTTATTTTTCTTCGGATATAGCATATCCCCAAACCGATGCCGAAAAGGATGCCGAAAAGTGTTTCCAGGAGGTCAGTCCAATGACATGTCATACATATTTCATCATACTTTCCACTTTTCTGTCTGTTTTGGGGTTTCAAAATTGGAGGTTTCCTAATATGGTACCCCACATCATCCATTTTTTTGACTATATCTAGTATTGAAACCCATGGTGACTTGGGGATCCCCCATTGGAAAGAAAACCTCCATCTGGATGTTTCCATAGATGGGGGTTATCAAACCATGATCGACTTTTTGATGTTTGGGGGTAGTACCATTTTTTAAAACCTCCATCTAAATTATCATATATAGGTTATCAGGTTATCATCTACTAGGTTTTTCAAACTAGATCACATATCCAGTTTCAAATATATTATATAATATACAGTGGTTATTTTTGAACATATGATATATCCATTTATATCATATCACTGTTTTTAAACTATATGATATATATATATATACATACGTATCATGTGTATATATATATATCATATATCGTGTATATATATGATATATAATATATTATATATATGATACATAATATATCATTTATATATATATATATATCATATATATTATATTATATCATATATATATATCATATCATATATCGTATATATATATCATATATCCATTTCAAGAACTAAATTTTCAAACTAGTTTTCTCTTTAAAAAAACAGTGGCTTTCCATTTGTTTCCATTCCATCTGCCGAGGTCAGGCCTTCGCCACGCTGCAGACGCTGGAGGTCCTCGAAGAAGCGGATGTGATCAGCTTCAATGGGGCCATCAGTGCAGCTGGGATCTAGCGTGGAGATCCTCCAGAAACTGGAGTTTCATGATGTTTCATGATGTGTAAAATGATGTGTAAAATGATGTGTAAAATGATGTGTAAAATGATGTTTAATGATTTTTGATGATGTGTAAAATTATGTTTAATGATTTTTGATGATGTGTAAAATGTTGTGTAAAATGATGTTTGATGTTGTAATCATGAGGAGTAAACTAACATAGATGTTGAAAAAAACATGGTGTTCCTAGGGAAATGATCTACATTCATGGGGAGTTTTGCACGTTGGAACTGTTCGTTTACAGGAGGGTAAATGATGTAAAAATGGGTGCAGGACTGCCTGCACTTGGAGAAATGTGCCGGATCTTCAATCTTCAATGAAAAAAAGCGTGATCGTAATTTGAGATGATTTTCAAAGAATAGCATTTGGTTACTTAACAATTTGCCATGGAAAATCACCATGTTTAATAGGTAAACCATCTATTTCTATGGGCCATCTATACCATGGCGAAGTGTTAGTCATAGCCAGATGGTAGCAAGTGAATTTATGAAGGGTTTTTAACTCTCCGGTGCTCAGGAGAGTGGTTTGGAGCTATGGTTGTATTCAAAATTCCCTTTTGATTAGGGATATCTCCTAAGAGTTCCCAAACCTGATCGTTTCATGGAAAAAAAGATTGAGGCTTACCGGGCAACCAACCAAAGTTTGAGATTTAATCATGAAATGTACATTATAAGGGCATTGTTTTAGGCAAACTTGTTGAGAGAAATGCAGGAAAGCGCTAGACTTGGGGATAAAAACCCAGAGTTTCTGGAACATTTCTCAGGTAAAGTCAATATCTCTATTGAGAGGACTGATTGGGAGATGTTTCTTGTCAGATCATTTTTTTTCCAGGTGCCCTGCTGAAAGCAATTGTTATTCTGACACCGTTTCCGACAAAACAAATCTACCAAATCTACCTACTAGTTGTATATATATATAATATTCAATATCCCCAGTAGTATTTACCCCATGTTTTTTTTGGGTAGTACAGATTCCGTGCATCCATGATTCCGTGCATTATTTAACATAGCGAACTGGAAAATGGCCCATAGAAACAGATGATTTCCCCAGCTAGAAACCTCCATTTATTTCATGGATGTTCCAGTTCGCTATGTTAGTCATAACCAGGTGGTATATGATCATTGTGAAACCACCAGTTTCCATCTACCCTCTGGTAAACTAACATAACTATGGAAAATCCACCAATTTTTACTGGGAAAACTCACTATTTCAATGGCCATTTTCAATAGCTATGTAACAAATTACCAGAGGGTATATCCCCAGTTTCCATCTATATCCATCAAATATATTCCACAGATGTCCATAGAATCCATCCATACTGCATTCTGAGGTCGCGACCTTTGAATCATCCCCAAATTGTTACCAGTTGCCGTCTATGAAAATTGGTGATTTATGGACTTAATTCGGGTTGGTTTATAACTTACTTATATCCATGTATAATATATATATAGATGTACACTATAGATCTACGATAGATCTATTATAGATATATACTGATATACTATATATATATATATTTTAATGTGGGGCCCCAGCAGTGATGTTTGTTGGTTTATAATCCCCATGCACTAATTTGATATATCTACCATAAAACCATAGTACACCTATTTATTCACCAACTTAGCTATCATAAATCGGCTAAAAGCCCAAATAAATCCCCATGTTTGTTGGCTACACTTACTGTATATTTCCAGTGCAATGGGTGTTAGGGATATATCAGCCATATATATATATGATGATCGATCGAAAGGTCCTTGTAAAGAGTTTTAATTGCGAAGACCGTTCATGTTATGCTGGGAACCCCCGCGAAGTTTTTTTTTTTTTGCGAGTTCGCGAAAGAACATTTTTTACTCGCGAAAGTTTTGCAAAAGTTGGATATTATGAATCATTATCATTGTATACATTACAGCTTGTTAAGGGCTACCACCTCCTGCCGCCCGGGTGTCCGGCAGGAGAATGGTACCGCACATTTACCTTTCCCTTATAGGTAGCAGCCAAGTTTCCGAAGGTGAGGCTTCGCCACAGCCAAACACCATGGTCTTGAAGCACATCCTTGCACCTGCCGCTGGTACTGCCTAACGTTGCTTTCTGAAGCCTCAAGAAACAAGATCCACATGCAGCAGCCAAGCTTCCAAAAGTAAGGCTTTGCGAGAGCCAAACACCAAGGCCCCTGGTGTTTGCTTTTCGTCTGATGCGCCCCCTGCTGATGGCTGGGGTCTGCGGATAGGGGTATTTTCGCGACAGTTCCGCGAAAGTTTTGCAAAGGAGCGGGCGGAAGTCAAAGTGCATTTTGAAGGGAGTGGCGCAGTAAGCCTTGCAAAAAATGCCTAATCAGCAACAACCTGTCCTGAGAAGGAGATTCCGTGATGCTAGCTGCATGTTTAAAAGGCTATGACGAAGTTATCCGTGATAATTTGGTGTTATTTGGCAGGTGATGAATGAATCTTCATAAGAAGAGTTGTTGCTCAACATGGGCTCTGCGAAAGATAAACATGGAGTTCGCGAAAGATTCGCGAAGGAAACACAATATCCGCGAAGAATGGCCGTTTGCAGACAAAGGAATTTAGATCAACCGCCATATAAACATACCAATATAGTAGCGCATAATTAGAAACCTATTGCCATATATACATATATATGTCCATAGCTATATGGCTATATATGTATGTAAAGACAAATCCTATCATGTTGATAATATATATATATGTATATATATAAATGCCTATCATATATATGTATATATATACACATTAGAATCGTAGATATTGATATAATTATCATATATATATGTATACACCCATAACTTTAGAGGTCTCTCTCTCTATATGTAATGATAAATATAAATGTATATATAATATACTATGTATATATATACCAAAACTAAATAACTAAATAAATAAATTGATAAATAGATATATAAATAAATAGATAAATAAATAAATAAATACATAAATAAATAGATAAATAGATAAATAAATAAATAGATAAATAAATAAATAAATAGATAAACAAATACATAAACATAATATATATTTCTAGATACTATTGTAAATTTCTCTAAAAATATCTAGAGGTCTCCATCCAGGCCTTAGCCCAAGCGCTGCCTACGCCGCAGCCGCCGTGGCCCATGGCCTTGGAGCTCATGGCGCGGCTCCCTACGAGGCGTTTGGAGGCTACGGTGGTGAGTGGCACGGCGGTTGCCGGAAAAACCATGGGAAAACCATGGAAAAACCCAGAAAAATGGAGGTTTGAAGGAGATAATCATCGAATCATCGAAAAAATATGGGAACATCTTGGTGAGAAAACTCTGTAAATGGAAGTTTTTTGATGGGAACATCATCTATATTACGGGGGGATTCATGGTTATTCCTCCTTTGTTCCGAAACCTCCAAACAACCACTGCCATAGAAACTATCCAGACTTTTTGGCATGTCCACATTTTGATGTAGTAAACCCAATGCCATATTAATGCCCCCTCGGCATCCCCAGCGGTGAGTCATTAGGTAGATGGCGTAAATCGGTATATCCAAGCAGGTTACCATCTTCAGCATTTGTGATGCTTCGAACCCTCGAAACCACCATGGAGTACAAGGAAATGGTTCAAACTTTGTTTGTTTCCCAAAAATATGGTTCATTAACCTTAAATGCACCAAATATATCCAAATATGACCAGTTTTTCAGCCTTTTTGGGTTCCATTTCTGTACCATTTTTGGGGTCGCTGCACCCCAGGTTGCAGCAGCCTGATGATCGCTACGAAACGCCGATGGCGCTTGGTGCTCCAGCTGCGTCGCGAAGATCGCGGCAGCTGGGACCGGGTGGCGTGCAACGCGGGGCTCAGCGTTTGTGAACCTTGGAGCGGACTGGACTAGGAGGATTTGGCATTGGAATTCATTTCACATGTAAGTCAATCATAAAAATCGTAATATTATATAGATAATATTAGATAATATTAGTGGTAATAATAACAATAAATGTAATAATGATAATAATGATAACAGTAATAGTAGTAATAATACTGTTAGTATGTATATATTCTATATATATATAATGACTATTGGTTTGGTGCCAAATTTGTTTTGCTCTTTCCAGTTTATGGTGGGGCGAAACATGATATGATTTTCTATACATGAAACGCGGTACTCGAACCGTGACCCCATGGGTGAAGCGACTGGCAAAGTCGGAGCATCACTTCCTCAAGCGGTTTTGGTACCTCGGGTATACCCCCGCCTATACATAGCAATTCTTTCATAGAAATCTGATGATAAACCATGGGATTTTGTGGCGACATATTTTTTTTTACTAGAGATGACCAGTCCATTTGTTCCAGTGGCCTTGCAAGAATTGTCATGCTCAGGTCTGGGTCAGATTTGGGTTGCCCCGACCAGTAGTAGAACAAGTACTGGCAGTAGTACTAGTATAATTAGTAGTACGAGTAATTTTAGCATTACTAGTAGTACTAGTACTGCTAGTAGTACTAGTAGTACTAGGTAGTACTACTACTAAGTAGTAAGAGTAGTAGTAGCAGCAGTAGGGCTAATAGTAGCTGAAGTTGAGGTACGACTAGTAGTAGTAAAGTAGTATTAGTAGTTCTAGTGGTACTAGTAGTACTTGTAGTACAGGTACTTGTAGTACTTTGGCGGTACAGGATCAAATTCGAATTTAATACTTTTGTTGCGCCGATAAATGTTTCCATCGGTAGGGAATCAAATTCGAATTTATGTTTTTTAAAATCTAATTCCCAGTTTTTTCAAAATTCGTTTTCTAGCCTTATCCACCACCATATACCTTGTTTCCATGTTGTTTGGTTATAATGATGTTTTTGAGGTCAATGTAGGTAAAATAATGATGTTTTTGAGGTCAATGTAGGTAAATATTCCATGCACATCACCATATATTTTCTGTCCACTTTGTTTGGTTACAATATACCAAAATGTACCCACATGTTTTTGAGGTCAATGTAGGTAAATATTCCATGCATGGAGCATCTGGTATGTATATATATATATCTCTCTCTCTCTCTCTCTCTCTCCCTCCCCCCTCTATGCAATTTATTTGTTGTTTAAATCCCATATTTTTTGGGGGGAACTATAGCACCAGCCGCACTTTTTTAATTTGTTGACTCAGGAGAAGTCAGGACGATGGCAGACGGCATCGTGTCTGCTTCTTTCCTGCAGAGTGGCTGGATCCAGAGTGACTGGAGTGAAGCAAAATATGGTGTTTTTAGATACCCTCTGGTTATGACTAACAGTTCGCCATGGTATAGATGGCCCAAAGAAATAGATGGTTTACCTACTAATATCATGGTGATTTTCCATGGCTATGTTAAATAACCAGAGGGTAACATTGTGACTAATTGTTGGCTAAAACTTGAACGAACATTGGCTAACCGGCAATATAGGATATCATTTTGGTATGCAAATGTGTGGACAGACACGTCACCCATTCGTTGGTATAGCACCAGGGTTCATTGTACAGCAACCCCAAAAAAATTGAAAAGTGTTTTCAGGATTATAGACGATATTTACTTTCTATTTCCAGGTGTTCCACTTTTCTATCTTCTGGGGGATTACATTATGAATATGTTAGATATTTATTTTGGGTTCATGGGTGTTACAAACCAACAAACCAACATCAGCTGTTGGCAAACGTCACCTCTTGGGGGCACCGCAGCTATCGCAGGTTAGCGACAGCTGGATTTCAACCAGATGTGATCAGCTATAGTAGCACGATCAGCGCATGTGAGAAGAATGGGCATTGGCAAATGGCATCCGGGCGGCACAACATGGCTTGGTGGATGGGGGCGAGGATGGGTTTAAACATGTTAAAACTATGTTAAAACATTGTAAAACATGTTACAACCAATTGTACTACATATATAGATCTATATGGAATTATATGTTTTCGGGGGTGAACATCCATTCACCAGTTTTTTTGATGTGAACAAAAAGGTTGCCAGGTTTTTTTTTTAACCAATAGACGAGTATCAACTCGACCCATGATGACACAAGTGGGGAAATCAGTGTCACTTCGGGATGGAATGAGATTTATATATCCCAAGCATTTTCCCGGCCTGGTAAACTGTTACAGTTTGCGAACTTGAAAATTGCCATAGAAAGTTCGTTGATTTACCCAGCTATAAAATGGCGGATCTTTCCAGTTCGCAAATTGTGAGTTTACCAGGCCGGGTTACTTGTAGGACCAAGGTCACTAGGTTTTTGTACCAGGTAGATCATCCACTTTCGTACGATGAAACACCAACCATTAACATCCATCAACTGGTGGGTTCGGAGCATGTTTTATTTTCCATCCAACAAATCAGATCATGATCCAATTAGACTCCTTGTTTCTTCAACAGTTTCAACCTTGGATGTGTGGTTTGAAACAACTTGATTTGGCGATTTTGGGGACTGATATACTAACTAGCTAGCAGATTCTTTCAAATAAATTCAAACAGATATAACTGGTTAGATGAGCAGATTTACACAGATTCTATAGCTGGTGATATCAAAAACTGGTTTCACCTGTTGATGCAAACCGATTCAGAAACATGTCAGGCCATTCATCTCTGGAGCAGCATGCTGGTCCTTCGCCGCTTGGGCGAGATGATTGCTGACCCCTTTTTGTTTGAAAACGAATGGACATACCTCCAAAAAAACAATTAGCACTTGGATATATATATATATGATAATTATGATAATCCGCGAGTGGAAGCTCTGACAGCCCAAGCACGGACGATTTATGATTGAACGTATGTTGTGCTGCCGGCGTGCCAGATGGACACCTCTTTTTTCTGTTAACATTCACTTGTCCTCGATCCCCTACCCCGTGGCATTTGGCAACAGGTGCTTCAATCTTAAAAGAACCATTATTGCACAATGACAAAGAAGTGATCTGCAATTAAACATCTTGATGATTCTTTTGTTGTTGTTGTTGTTGTTGTTGGTCCCAAACATCCTCCGAATCATTCCCCCGAATCATACTCCGGGCATCCAAGCTTAAACGAGCGAACGGGGATTATCACTCACAAAAGTTGGCTATTTCACGATGGCAGTGCAATCAATGCCGCGACAGCGGCTGAGGGCCTGAGGGTTTTGAACCACTGATTGGATAGCCAAAGGAATCAGAAGCCCATCCTTATTTCGACTGCGACAACCCAACATGTTTCTTTCTCAACAGAAAATGTCTCGCTATGTGATCCCATGATTGTTACCGATTTTGTACGTGCTGAATCTCCATGGTTGGTGCAACATTTTTTTTTGGTGATGTGGGCAATGGGCAACCTAATAGTAAACCTACCATTTGGGGATGGTTGAAATCCCGCCCATAAAAATACTTCTTATGAGAATGGTTTATGACATTGGGTTTACCAAAATTATTTTTGTTTTCTAACACGAATAATAATTGGATTTTAGTTGGGATAGTGATGATAATCGTCAATGACAGTAATCTCAATAATCATCATTATCATTGCTATCATCTATCCCAACATAATCCCATTTAGTAATACTGATAATTCTTTAGACAGGATTTCTCAATAATCCCATTTATTGCAGAAGGATGTTCTTGTAGAAATCCGTTTTTTTGCTGGTGAAGTCCTCAACTGTTCTTCACTCGGTGCCGAGGCCTTCTGCCAAATGTGATCACGTGCAATGGGGTGCTGGGAGCATGCGAGAAGGCGCTGCGCAAAATTGCAGGGACGTGCCGTCAAGAAGTGGTTGGTTGTTATAATATATGTGGATGTAATGGATATTTTAAAGGAACCAAAGATAGCAATTGCAACCACATATACAATATAATAATGATAATATGATTGTGATAATGGATATGATATAACGCAATTGCCACCAAAGATAGATATTTATTTCAACCAGCCAATATCCATGTCATCCAAGCGTGTATGCTTTTTAAGCAACAATCCTGGGGATAGAATGGAGATGATATCAATGAGCTGGGAGCGACACCACCAGGAGTTCAGGGATTGTAAGTAGGTCAGTTCACCCTGGTTGTAAGTGGATTAAGCCTACTTATCCCTTATCCCACAAACAAAACCAGGGATTTGTTTTCTTTTACCTACTTAGGATTCGTAGGGTGAGCCACAGGTGATACAGTTTTCATACCTAGTTGGGATTGAACAATTGACCATACACACCATGTTTTCAGTGGGTTGAAACCACTCACTAACCAGAAAAAAAGCTGGAGAAGACCTAAGAAGCAAACATTGGATGCAAAACAAGACGTCACCATGAATTTGCTCTTACCACCATCATTATTTTCATGTCACTGCTTAGGCTTGAAATGGATTCCGCTTTCGAAAACGTTCTCAGTTCATATCAACTCCATGTCTATTGAACATTTTCTAAAACCCCACTGGTTTTGACCGTGTGTGTGTATCAAAGATATATTTTTTTGAGCTATGGAATATATTATTATGTCAGTGCTGCGCGTGCACAGTTCTAGTATTGCATGACTAATTTCATGATCTTTCATAATTCCTTATAATTTCTCATATGAGCTACCTGGAACATTAGACCACCAGAAATCAATGATGGTTCCCCCCGTTTCCATACACATTCTTGAATATCATCCAGAGTATACATAGGTATGAAATAAAACTCAACAACTATACCATACTATATAAGTTCTGGTGATACTGGGGTAATCCAGGTCAACACTCCTCCACATTTTCTTCTATTCAGTGGGTTCGTTTTGCGAATAATCTAGTGGAAACCCAGTGCTTTGAATTGCTTTTCATTTTGAGCCCCAACTAGCAACCTTTGGTACCCCAATGTCAAAGAATGGCAGGATGAAACAGAAAAGGGAGAAACTACTGGTTGGTGGTTTGGAACATGACTTTTATTTTTCCATATATTGGGAATAAATAATCATCATCCCAACTGACTTTCAGCCCATCATTTTTCAGAGGGGTGGCGAAAAACCACCAACCAGTATCATTATCATTCATCTAATTATCATATATATATATAAATATTTCAGCTATCAACTGGTGCAGGATTTCGCAACCGTCCACAGTACCAAAAACATCCACTAGATGTTGCTTTCCTCCAGACTGTCCCTATCTTTCCCCTCAACCAATACGTAGTAGGGGGGTTTCCATGGGTTTCCTAAGATGGAGCTCCCTCAAATCGTCCAAAAAAGAGACCACGTTTTAGTATTGAAAGCAATGGTGATCTGGGGATCCCCTATGAAATCCAGTGAACAATTCTCATGGGATGGCTGGTTACAATCCCAATATCATCCAGTAAACTTAACAAAACATTGGAAAATCATCATTGTGAATAGGAACATTATCTATAAATGAGCCATTTTATGTCATTTTCCATAGCTAGTTTGACATAACCAGATGCTAAATCCCATATCATCCCATTATTCACCATTGTAAACCCAGTGTTAAACCATGAAAATCACCATTTATAGTGGTTCAATCACCATTTTCCTATGGTTTTCCGATGGTTTACCATCATTTTTGATATGTTTTCTTTTAGGAAATAACCATGAAATCACCATTTCTAGTGGCTACTTAAGAAAGCACCGGCAATCGAAAAACGTGGCCAGGCTGGTCAGTGGCTGGTCGCCCTGGCGATGCTGCAGCAGTGCCTGGCGCCCAACGTAGCGAGGCTCAAGAAGATTGAAACGTAAGATACGACTTACAGTCGCTATATAACCACTTGGTATGGTATATAATTCCTGTTCTATTTTTTGGGGGGGATGACTATATATATATACATAACTGGGGAAATTATGATAATATTCATGGTTGGTGAATTATTATAATCATTGTTTTCATAAGGGAACATCATAATTAATAAGGGTTTAATGATCGAGTGACCCTTAACTGGAATCATGGTTAATAAGGGGAATCATCCCAAAATGCCAGCCTTACTACTGGCAAAGACCTAGGTATTTCATGGGATTTTAAGCAACACATATGTGGTGTATATCCACCAATTTGGTAAACCCAATGTCATAAACCATCCCCACAATCACTATTTTTGTGGCTTGAAGGCTTACCATCCCCAAATGGTAGGTTTATGGAATTGGGTTTACCAATTGATGATAGCGCGTTGTTTATTTGTTTGGTGGTAACTTCTTGACCCGCAAAAACATTGGGATTCTGACATGTTTAAGCAATAAAGATATGGGTTACCACCTTGGTGTAGGGGCTATGATATGGTATCTGGGGATTGGTAAAAACGGCAGATTTCCCATATGAATGGGGGAATGCACAACAATTTTCCAACCAGCTATTTGATGTGCAATCAAGTGTCTACATTGACCCGTTGGTTCTAGTGCTTGGCTGGTACCTAGAGGTGACATGCCTTTAGATCCATCTTATGAAAACAAATGCATAATAAAATTACCAAAATTCCAAAATAGTTCACTGTCTCTCGTGATGTCATATTCACATGATACAGTAGCCCATTCTTGTAGGTTCCTTTCTTCATTTTGGCTGGGTGAAGTATATTATATTTACCTTAATCTTTGGGTATGGCCATACCACCCGTCACAGTGTCTCCTATAAACTTCTGAACGAATCCTTCCTGGATCTGTGATGATGATGATAATGATGATGTTAGTGGTTTATTAATGTTAATGGTTATCTATAGTTATTAATGGTTATTAATGGATGATGATGATGATGATGATGATGATGGTAGTCCCAAGCATCCAGTCCTTTTTACCATGCTGCATTTGCTCCACAAAAATGGGGCCTTCCAGTTCGCTCAGGTCATCAGTTTCAGCTGCGTCATCAGCGCTTGTGCTCGTTGCGGGGAATGGCTCCAAGCAATCGAACTACTCTTGGGGCAACCCGACAAAAGGATGGCCTTGGCTTTTGGCCAATCAAAACTCAGGGAGAAAAATGGCAGATCCAGGGATTTTGTTCCAACAAAAATGGCGATATATATATATATATATATATGTATAGATATAGCTTGTTGTTATTTGTATGAATAGTGCGTGGGTTAGTTCAGTGGTTGAAATGGAGGGGAATTGTTTGCCACGTTGATCAAGAACCACTTATCTCATGCGTTTCATGTTGAGCTAAAAAATAGAAAGTATGCAGCAGGCTATTGTTCGTCCAGTAGGGTTTGATCCTGCAGCCGGTTTTTCGGGCATTCTTCTGCATAAAAAGCACAAAATGAGCTTTGATTGCTACCAAACAAGCAGTCAAAGCAATCCAGCATGGGCTTTCGAAACTGCTCAGGAGGTAAAACACGAAGAGCTTTCACACATTTCAAGCTACTGGCGGTGCTCACCATCCCAATCGAATTCTCAGAGGGGAACTCCTTAAAGGATCAATGGTTTTCTATGGTCTCTCAAACAATTACAGTATGTTTCTGGTTGGTGGTTTGGAACATTTCTTATATATTAACCATATATATATATATATCGTTTAACCATATACCATCTGGTTATGACTAACAGTTTGCCATGGAAAATCACCATGCTATTAAGTTCGGTAAACCATCTATTTCGATTGGGGCCATCTATACCATGGCTATGTTAGTCATAACCAGAGGGTATGTTTGATCATGTTTGATCTAAAGAAACTGGACCATCGGATTGAGTTTTTCTCTGTGACTTAGCTGTGAACACTGCACCAGGCGACCCAAATAGTTGAAGTGACACCGCAAGAAGAGCCAATGCTGACAAGTGGAGCTGTGTTCGCGTGGATCAAAATTAGGTACGTCAACTTTTTTTGGTCTGGATGTTTGTTGTGTGTTTGGGGTTGGATGGATTTTAACCTACATAAGTACATAAGCCACTAAAAGTTAAACTCATTTGGCAGGAGATCAGCAGTTCCAAGCAACATGTTTCCGTTAAAACGTATCTCAAACCCTCATTCTTGGTGGCTTGAATCCACCAAATTTTGGTGTTTTTTTTTTGCTGGTTGAACTTTAAACACCAATTCTAGTGGCTAACAGCACCTATTTTCGTGGATAGAAAAACGCAGTTCAATCAGCACTGTCACCGGGGGAAAGCTGTGGGGAAACCCAGAGACTCTCAGGATGTCACGTGTGCATCACGTTTCTCCCAATGTGGTGAGCTTTTCGGGAGCCATCGTGGCGTGTGAGCGCGCCTTCGGGCAGCTTGGTGCTGGGGTGGCATGGGTATAACCAGAAGCAGCTATGGGATGGGAATACGTGTATATATATATATATACAATATGTATATTGTATATATATATATGAATATATGGTATTTATCGCACTAAAAGTGGCAATGTTAATTGATCATGTTTGTGTGAATTATACTGAATTATATATATGATATTTGGTGTTTATTTGAATAGAAGTGGTCATATTGCCTCAAACATCTATGGTATTTACAAATGTTAGCAGCATGTTTTTTGAATTATGATCATAAAATGTCATAAATCGTTTGGTTGCATCCCCAATTTTGGGCAAAATTGCGGAACCAAAATCGAGAGGTCTATATAGTTGTTGATCCATTTTGAGCGGGGATGACAGTGATGTTTTTTTTGTAGTTTGTTTGATAGCCTTGCCTAACGGCCAAAACCAGTCGACTGTGATAGTGCTTGCAAGATGTTTGTTGTGAAACCCCGGACCCTGAACGGTTTTGATTTGTTCAGCCGCATTGCTTTGCTCGCGAAAAGCATTGGTACATACACATTCCGAGTTTCATCGAGAATGGGAATTCTAGTTGTTTCATTCATCTCTTATTTTTCAATGCTGTTCGTAGTTTCGTTTTTGCATGGCTTAATGCAAAAATAATTAATGGAGAAAAACTTATCCACAGACCATGTTTCAGGGTTTTAATCGAAGCGTCTCATTCACCATTGGAAAATAAAAACAGGCAAATTGACTGCGTTTGATGGTTGTGACATAGAATCCAATGTTTGTAAAATTGAATTGTTGTCCCAATATCGATCTGTGTGGTGTAACACACTTGGCTGCTAGCCGTTAGCCGATTGCACAGGCATGGGACATACAAACCCGTAAAAATTTGGCCGTATTCATTTTGTTGTTGTTGTTGCTTCGAAGTTTTTGAGCATCAAACCGATGACAGAATGGCATTGAACACACAAAACGAAAACCTGAACATAAGGATGCATGATTTCATAAACTCATAAACAATTCGCACATGACTCAGATGTATACATGGAAGGTTTTGATGCTTCGATAAGTAGCGCTTTAAAAAAGGCCACTGACTGCCAGGCATTAAGCATCAAACATGTCCGGGATCCGTGGGTGATCGGATCCCATGAACATTGAGAACATCATTTTTTGGGGGATTTCTCAAAATTTTTGGGAACCTAAAGTCATCCAAAGGTGCTGGATTAAGATATGAAAGACATTGTCTTTTTTGGGTTCTTGGAGGATCAACCCGCAAAAAGTAACTGGTTTTTCTAACCCTGGAGTATTTTCAGTTCGCATTTCGTGGGTAATAGAGCTATAGTTATACCACATGTAAGTGGCTTGTAACTATGGTTACGCGCAAACACCCCGATTCGCCCACACCCATTTCATGCTGCACACTTGGGGATAACAAACGTCACACTTTACATTCAATTGGGAAGATCAACAAGGGTATTTAGGGAATATGAATTTCCCACCTCCGTCCAACTTTACATTCATTGAAGATCTTCAATAAGGGTTTAATTCTCCCACCCCCGTTGAACTTCTACATTCATTGAAGATCTTCAATAAGGGTTTAATTCTCCCACCCCCGTTAAACTTCTACATT